>Ga0307514_10000083_pt1 | contig 257121 bp, 230 predicted proteins | sample 16_EM_MG_FD_203088 | JGI IMG/M metagenome (GOLD analysis project Ga0307514, IMG submission 203088) | Populus trichocarpa ectomycorrhiza microbial communities from riparian zone in the Pacific Northwest, United States - 16_EM | ecosystem: Host-associated > Plants > Roots > Unclassified... | reverse complement strand
GCTCAATAAGCAAAAGCACATTGTTGGTTGCTGTAAACGCGATTTTGATAAGATATCAATGACAACTTGCAAATTTAAGAGCCTTATATGAATCTATAGATGGACCCGCTGGGCGACCCGCTGACAATCCGCCCAATTCTGACGGGTTGGGAGTTTACCATGGAACTGTACCCAAGTGGGCAGTTCGGGTTTATTGACGACCCGGACCGCCAATTTCGCAATGGTTCGGTTTGGACCTGGACCCAGACCCGAAGTGACGGTCCGGAACCGTTGCTAACACTATGCATAGTCATCTAAAGGCTGGACTGACAATGAACAGAGACTGGCATGGGTGGAACAGAACTTTGAGAAATATACTATTAAGATATTTGTACAATGAGATTGACCTCCTGCTCATGCTGACTATTACAGTGCGAAGGGAAAGTCATGCATTCTAATTCTTGATGGGCATGGCTTTCATCTAACATGGTAATTTTTTGATCTTTGCTTGCAATTAAATATCCATCCTATTTGCCTTCCTGCACACTCTACAGACATCCTTCAACCTCTAGATGTTGGGCTGTTTGGTCCACTTTCATGCTGCTATAGCAACGAACTGGATATATGGGTTAGACAAGGAGGGAATGTAATCAAAAAAGGACAGTTTTATAAGTAAGCCCATCTGCTATATCACTCTACACTCCACTCTAACTCTTTCCTACAGACTTGTCACACATGCTAGAGCTGCAGCATATACCAAAAACAACATCTTGAGTGCCTTTGAAGCAACTGGGATCTGGCCTCTTGACCCATGCAAGGTTTTTCTTCAGCATTCACAAAATATCACTCGATGTCAATCTCTGCCAGCCACTCCCACTCCACACCTCAGTACAATGCCCAGACAGTCCAGAGCTGTAAGCCAATTAGCCCACAGTGCACTTCACCTTGTCACTTGACAATCATCTTTCTCCTTTAAACTGAAGGCACTTGTAGCACAGCTCGGAAGGTCAGCTCAAGGGGGACTTGTAGATAAGGAATTAGGAGTTGAAATGCTGAGAACACTTCGCTCAGGGGCCAAGGACACCAATGTAGTAACAGCCAAGGACTGCTGCCATCCTGGTAAAGCTCGTGTATATACAGCTGAGAATGTGGTTAAGCTCACGGAAGAAAGAGAGATGCTAGATAAAGAAAAAGTAACCAAAGCCAAAATAAGCCAAGAAAAGGCTGCAGCAAAGGTAGTATCATCTGGAAAGTGGTCAAAGAGCTCTAAACATCTGGAAAAGAAGATCATAGGTACAAAGAAGTCACCTGTATTTGTGCTTAGTGATTGGGAGGATGAGGAAAAAGATATGATGAGTGGAGTAGGGTGGGATAATGAGGAGAATAGGGGGGGGGGAGGAGGACTCTATTGTATATATTGGTGATATGCTGGACCTAGAGAATGCTATGGAGTATGGAAAAGGGAGAAAAGGGGTTAGTAGTCAACTTCCAGTAGTGACTAGGTCGGGGAGAGTGGTTAAGACAGGTCATTTGGGTTAGGAAATACTGCCAGCTGGTGGTCAGTTTCCCAGGCATGGGCGGTCACCCGGTAAAATACCTTAGAACATATTCTTTAATGAAGATGTCACTTTTGGTAGTCATATTTGGCTGAATAATAATTTTTCAGTATATTGCTAATTCCAGATGTGTAGATATATATGAGTTGGTACTTATATATCAGCAAAATGTAAGATCAGGTGAAAGCCATATGGAGATCTCCCAGGGACTCCAGTCAACCTCACAAGTACTTCTGAGCAGATTTAAATACGTCCAGACTCCCATTCAGTAAGGCAAAGTCTTTCAAAATTCTCTATGAAGAATCTGTACATTTGAAGCTATATCTACTAGATGCTAAGAGATATAACTTATAGAATTTTCAAATTGCTAAGCAACTTAGACCTTAATCGGAAAAAAATCATTTCGCCATGTGTAATTTACTGTAATCCATATAATCTCTGGTTGTCTTGCATAACAGCTATAACGGCTGATCATTATATTCAGCCTAGTGCCATTATATGCAATGCGGATCATAAGCCCATAATACACGGCAAGCTCACAGTAATGCTTCTACCTGGCCCCGTTACTTTGGTTTACTTACTAAGTACTCTCGGCGTGATAGTGCGAGTGTTTGTGCATGAAATGGTGTAATCAAGTATGCTAGATCTACATGATAGATCATTTGGCAGAAGCTACGTGTGCAATCGCACTGCCTGGTCAGAACTCACAGGTGGTGGTTAGATTAGTCACCGTGATCTTATCAGAGGCTCCACATACTGTTGCCTTGGTCTTGTCAGAGCCCATTGCCAGCTGTCAGAATCCACGTGTATAGTCGCCGTGCTTTTGTCAGAGGCTTCTCATGCTATTGATCTGGTCTTGTCAGAGCCCACTGTCAGTTGTCAGAGTCCGCATGTATTGTCACTGTGATCTTGTCAGAGGCTCTCCTGCTATTGTGCTGGTCTTGTCAGAGCCCACTATCAGTTGTCAGAGTGTGCACATATACTCGCTGTGATCGTGTCAGAGACTTCTCATACTATCACCCTGGTCTTGTCAGAGCCCACCATCAGTTGTTAGAGTCTGTACATATAGTCGCTGTGATCTTGTCAGAGGCTTTTCATGGTATTGCCCTGGTATTGTCAGAGCCCACTGTCAGCTGACGGAGTCCGCATGTATAGTCGCTGTAATCTTTGTCAGGACTTACAGTCAATTATCAGAATCCAGACATGTGATCCACCAATTGCCATTCTAATTGTTTGTTTTGACCTTTTTATGTATGGAATGAATTTAGTCAGTTTTCCATCAATTGTATTCCAATAATAAACCAACAAACTACATCAGCAAAATGTATTTTAGTCACTGGAAGCCTCCAGGAGTGTCTGAGAGAATGTGGAGTGTAAACTTAGATGTGTCAGTTTCAGGAGAGTATCAGACCCTAGGAGGGCATTTCTGCCAGCCTTCAGAGTAACTGGGATTTCTGATGAGTGGTACAGGAGTGCCATGGGAGTGATTATGATAGGTTTTGGAACACCTCGGAGCGTCGGAGAGAACTTTGGGTCCACCTGGGAGCACCTGGGAGTGCCACTAACAAGTCTGGGAGCACCAACGACAAGCCTGACAGCACCTGGGAGCACCTGCGACAAGTATGGGGGCGTTGACAATATGCCTGGAAGCACCTGGGAGTGCTGGCGAGAAGTCTGGGAGCACCTTGAATCACAGTAGAGAAGCCTGGGAAACACAACTTCTTCTTTCGGAATTCTGCTGGTTCGCCTGGAAATCATAGCTACTACTTATTGTTCAATGATTTTTAAAACTCATGTATTCAGTTTGTATTCTCATTTATGTATCTATGTATCTATATATCTACCCATCTACACACGGTATATCTGGACTGGCTGCAGGCGATACATGACAGCAATTCGAGGTGTGCCTGAAAATGACGATCAAGTGAACCCCGAAATACACTCCAAGGCCGTAATCGAGCGTGTTTGGAAATCCACTTGGAGCCCATGATGGTGCGAACTTGGAGGCCATAATCAAGCGAGTTTAGAGATACACTAGGAGACTGTGATAGAGCGAGATTAGAGATGCACTTGGAGACCGTGATAATGCAAACTTGCAGGCTGTAATCAAGTAAGTTTGGAGATACACTTGGAGGCCGTGATCGATTTAGTTTGGAGGCTGTAATGGAGCGAGGTTGGAGACGCACTTAGAGGCCGTAATCGAGCGAGTTTGGAGATACACTTGGTGGCCGTGATCGAGTGAGTTTGGAGATTCGCTGGAAGGCAATAATAGAGTGAGGTTGGCGATACACTTGGAGGCCGTGTTCGCGCGAAATTGAAGCCCGCAATCGAGTGAGTTTGGACGAGTACATAGCGGCGGTTGATGCATGGTGCACCAGATGCTGAGACTCTATTCATCAGTTTGTCAACTCGCAACTTGTGGGAATGTGACATGGTGGCTATACCATTGGGCGTTCATGGAGAGCTGGCTGATGGCAGTCGATTGTGTATGGGGGCATGCCGGAAGCTATTGCTACATTCAGGGGTCAACTCGTAATCATGAAAATGAAGGGAAGACAAACCATGTTAGGTACTTGGTGTATGCTGTACTGGGTGTATGCTGTACTCAGTGTATGCTGTACTTGGTGTATGCTGTACTTGGTGTATGCTGTACTTGGTGTATGCTGTACTTGGTGTATGCTGTACTCGGTGTCTGCTGTACTCGGTGTATGCTGTACTCGGTGTCTGCTGTACTCGGTGTATGCTGTACTTGGTGTATGCTGTATTTGGTGTGAACTCATGATCATGACATGGAGAGATAGAGAGGGATAACTTAACTTTGTGTTCTGAAATGATGTGAGTGTTGTGGATGAGGAAGTGAGAGGTGGGGGATAAAGATGAGAATGATGTGGAGGATACGAGCGGATATGAGAAATCAGGGGTACGACTTGCCTGATTGGGTTGGGAAGACCTTGTATCGGGGTAATTACATGCCAGATCGGGACTCGTATCTGCTGTATTGGTGATGGTAAATTGACTCGCGCACAAAATTCTCTTAAGTCCCAGTTTCTCATGATGATTTCCCCCATCTCCTCTTATCTCTCTCTTTCTCATCCTCAAGTCTACCATCACCTAAGAACACGAAGTTAAGTGATCACTCTCTATCTCTCCATGCCATGATCATGAGTTAACACTGAATACAGCATACATCGAGTACAGCATACACTGATTACCACATACACTGACTACAGTGTACACTGAGTACTGCATATACCACGTACTGCATTATCCCAAGATTGACTGACTCCCACTCCCAGCCAGTCTCTCATCTCTCTGCAGACAATGTTGTACTGAATTCTCTACATTTCCACAATCACGAGTTAACCGATGAATAGAGTCTCAGCTCCCGTCGTGCCTCCCTTCCGAACTACCACTTCTAGATTGACTGCCTCCAAGTACTCCTACAATCTCGTTTGATCATGTCCTCCAAGCAAATCTGCAAACTCACTCAATTATGGCCTACAAGTTCGCTCGATCACAGCCTCGATGTGTATCTCTAAAGTCGCACGATTTCGGCCTCGAAGTGCATCTGCAAACTTGCTCGATCACAGCCTCCTTGTAAATCTTTAAGGAGTGATGGTGGGTGTACGGAGATACAGGGGTAACAGAGGTGGCAAGTGTGACGGGGAGTATATATTCGGCAGACCCTGGTGTAGATAGACATTATCTCATTTCCATCTCATCCAATCATACAATGAAAATACACACTCTATCGTTCCTAAATTTTGCTCTCACTTGCACTGTCCACCATATTGTGGATCCACGCAATTGCATGGGATCCTCAATGCTGGGTAGTATCATATCTTCTCACCTGATTCCTATGCTCCTTGAACCCAAAACGCTCTTGCTTAGTGTTAGCAACGGTTCCGTTTTTGGACCGTTTCTACTATAGCGGTTCCAAGAAAACCCGGCCCAGGCCGGTTCGGTCCGGGTTTATGCCAAACGGTTCCCTCAATTAAGTCCATGAATATTCATCCAATAATTTAGTGTTTGGTACATGAAATATGCAGCTTTAGATGGCGCTTCTTTTGGAAGTCTCCAATTTTTGATATCTTTAAAACCCAGCAAGCTGCTTTGAAATTATTGTCATTTTTGGCCCAAAAACGAGGTTTTAGGGCTGCTGCTTGCTTACATTTAAAGATATCGAAAATCGGAGACAGCCAAAAGATGCGCCGTGCAGAGCTGCATATTTCACATACCAAACACTTAACTCTCTGATCAATATTTGTGGCCTTAAAGTGAAGGTGCGCTTAAAAAATCGTCGATTTTTGATGGGGTAAGGCCGTTGCCATGCAGACCTATAAAACCGGACGGGTCCAAAACTGGAACCGTTGCTAACACTACTCTTGCTCATGAATTGTGTTTGGATGTCGCGAGAGGCATGACGGAGTATTGATGGTGGGCTCTCTGCCTTCTAGCTTCATCATTTCACCGCAACGGCCTCCAAATGGTGCATCTTTAAAAGTTCTCTCAATTGGCGTGGCCTGGCGCTCCTCCAATTATGTTCGAGTACCATCTGCCGCCAGATTGGCCATATGTATATATCGAGAGAGACTGAAATAATGCATGCCATATTATGATGTAGCCAATCTTGTGACTGTAACAAAGATGAATATGATAAGACGAAATGCCTTGTGGTTATGTAAGAACCATGGCTGTGAAAATACCGCATCAACTCTCCCACAGAGCAGAACAGCGGTCTTGGCCGCTCTCAAAGTATCCCACAGAGCCACACCGCGGTCTCGGCCGCTCTTGAAGAATCCCACAGAGCTGTGCAGCGGTCTCAGCTTCTCTCGAAGTCTCCCACAGATCCGCCCAGTCGTCCTGGGAGCTCCAAAATTTGACTATTCTAGATGCAGTATCCTGAATGCATCTCCATAACTGCAGGTGCTTTCAGGAGCACCTAAGCATGCTCTTGCAGAGTCTGAGGGCACATTGCTTAGATCTAGGGGAGTCTGGGAGCATCTTGAAGTAGATAGAAGTACTGGTGATGTTGCCCAGAGTGTCTGGGAGGATTGCGTATTTCTTCCGAACCGATTTACATTTTGCTGATGTATATACTTCAGCAGCTACTCATCCTCATTGTCGATAACCTTCTCTGGATCCCACAGTATGGCAGTCGGTGCTTTCTGTTCTCAACAATTGATTGCGTCGATCCTGTTTATATGTAGAGGCAGGATCTGTTTTTGGATCTCTGGTGGGATACTTTGCCATTGTTCGAATAGATCACTATTTGTATCTACTGAAATGTGAGATCCATGTGTCCAGAAAAGGGCTCTGCATGCTCCTATATGTATCCGGTTTAAATACCATGCGGAGGAAACTGCCACCAGCTCCGTTGTCGATGAAATGCTTTACTGCAGATGTAGCAAGAAACAAACACTCTGCGGTCACCTCTTCATTGAAGTGAGATGTATATGACTGCTGCGTGGGATTACGCATTTAGTTCTTGAGGAAGGAATTTGACATCACACCTGATACCGAACAATGTAGACACATCATTTTCAGTATCTAAGTTGATTGTCAGGACATTAATAGAATCAATGGTGTTCAGTCATACTTCACTCTCACAATGTAAATAATAATACTGGTATGTGCAAGGAGAGATTAGCCTTATTAAAAGCTTTTGTTGGCCATCGTTCAAAAGGGTACAAACGTTACTAGCATATTGATCCAGTGCAACTTCACAAGCCTTTTCGAAAGAAGAGTCCTTGGGCAGGTGTTTCGCAATCTGCAATGTTGCTTGGCAGTGCTACTGAACAAGGCTTGAAACATGCGAATACTTGCTGTGTGAATAGCTGCTTTCGAGATGTCAAACTACTTGATTGCCACAGTCAGAATTTCGTGCACTTCCTGGTAGCTTTCCTCAGACAGTTTGTCAATATCAACTGGGTAGGGGTCCTCAATAAGAATTGTGCAAAATATTAGATCTTGGGCAATATCCCACCAATCTTCTGGCACCACAATGTCACACAGCTTACGCTTCGGCCAGTGGCCAGTGTCAATGGGGGACCTATTCCATTTCTGCATCTAGGTGTTGTCTATGTCAGAGAGGTTTTACAAAGTCAAAGCCAATAAGGAAATGTTGCACTTATCTGCTGCGCATAGTGCAGCTAATTCCCTGGAGGAGTGTCACGGGGTGATTGCGATGACTATGTATAGTTAACTAGAGAGATTAATGTTGGATGCAGGTGTGGTTATTACCTCTACAGGTTGCCAGGAGAAAGAGGAACTGATTGGGCCTAGGTATTGTCAGATAATGCGGGGGTGGATATTTCTGCTTCTACTTGCCCGCTGCTGGTTGTTGGACGAACTAGGTGTTCAAAACAAGAAAGAGTTAGTCAAAAGCAGGGACAGTCATTTCTGCCCCTACTAATCTGTCCCTGGTTGCTGGAAGGACCAGGTGTTTGCACCCAGAAATTGTCAGTCAGACACAAATATCCAGCTGGATATGTCATTACCCCCTTTGGGTTGTTCCAACTGGAAGAATAACTACAGTTATTTGATATATGGGTTCTTCGATGAGAGGATCACAGTTCATTGCCATTTTCATTGTGATTACTCATCTGCTGCCCTGCTGAGCTCTCATTACAGCCATTATCCGCCCGGATTGGTGTCGTTGTCGGCCATTACCATTGGAATGAGTCCCATGGCTACTGGTGCCAGAGTTTTGGTATTCATTGCAGCTGCTGCTGTGTTGGGACCTGCCACTGGGATTTTTATCAGTGCGGCCACTGCTGCCTGGAGATTGTCTAGAACAGTTGCAGGTGCTGCTGCCAGATGGGGTTCTATTTGCCATTCTGTGCGTTGTATGTTACTACATCAGCAAAATGTATTTTAGTCACTGGAAGTCTCCAGGAATGTCTGTGATGATGTGGAGTGTAAACTTAGATGCGTCAATTTCAGGAGAGTATCAGACCATAGGAGGGCATTCTTACCGGCCTTCAGAGTAACTGGGAGTGCCGACAACAAGCCCGGGAGAGCCAACAACAAGCCTGGGAGTGCCGACGACAAGCCTGGGAGCGCCGACGACAAGCCAGGGAGCGCCGACGACAAGCCTGGGAGCACGTGAGAGCACCGGCGACAAGTCTGGGAGCACCTCGAATTACAGTAGAGCAGTCTGGGAAAGACATCTTCTGTGGGAATGCTACTGGTGCGCATGGAAATCATAGCTACTACTCATCGTTCAACGAGTTTTAAAACTCATATATTCAGTTTGTATTCTCATCAATGTATCTATGTATCAATATAGCTACCCATCTACACACGGTATATCTGAACTGGCTGCAGGCGGTGCTTGAGAGCAATTTGAGGTGCGCCTGGAAATGACGATAGAGTAAACTCAGCGATACACTCTGAGGCCGTCATAGAGCGAGTTCGGAGATACACTTGGAGGCCGTGATCAGGCAAACATGGAGGCCGGCATCGGGGGAGATTAGAGATACACTTGAAGTTGGTGATCGAGCGAGTTAGGAGATGCACTTGGAGGTCGTGATCCAGCGAGTTTGGAGATTCACTTGGAGGCCGTAATTAAGCCGGTGTGTAGATGCACTTGGAGGCTGTGATCTAGCGAGTTTGGAGATACACTTGGAGGCCGTGATCAAGCGAGTTTGGACAAGTACTTGGAGGCAGTCGATGGACGGCGTGCCAGGTGCTGAGACTCTGTTCATCAGTTATAACACTCGCAACCATGGAAATGTGACAAGTTAACTTTACCTTTGAGTTCTCATGGTGAGCTTGCTGATGGCGGTCGATCGTGTAGGAAGGCACGCCAGAAGTTGAAGCTACATTCAGGGGTCAACTCGTGATTATGGAAATGAAGGGAAGACAAACAATCCTGAGTGTATGCTGTACTCAGCGTATGCTTGTACCCGGTGTATGCTTGTACTTGGTGTATGCTTGTACTCGTTGTATACTAGTACTTGGTGTATACTTGTGCTCAGTGTATGCTGTACTCGGTGCCAACACATGATCATGAAAAGCAGAGATAGAGAGGGATGAGTAAACTTTGTGTTCCGCGATGATAGTAGAGTTGTGGACGAGAAAAAGAGAGAGATGGGGGATGATGATAAGAACGATGTGATTACGAGCGGATATGAGAAATCAGGTGTACACCTTGGATGATTGGGTTTGGATGACCTCATATCGAGGTAATGACACCCCGGATCAGGACTGGTAGCTGCCATATCAATGATGGTAAATTGCCTCTCACACGGAATTCTCTTATGTCCCAGTTTCTCATAACGATTTCCCCTGTACCCTTTCATCTCTCTCTTTCTTGTCCTCAATTCTACCATCACCTAAGAACACGAAGTTAAGTCATCCCTCTCAATCTCTCTATGCCCATGATCAAGAGTTAACACTGAGTACAGCATATACTGAGTGCAGCATACACCGAGTCCAGTATACACTGAGTACTGCATACACCGCATACTGCTTCATCCAAAGATCAATTGTCTCCCGCTCCCAGCCAGTCTCTCATCTCACGGCAGACCATGTTGTACTAAATTCTCTACATTCTCACAATTACGAGTTAACAAATCAATACAGTCGCAGCTCCTGTTGCACCTCCCTCCCGAACTACCGCCTTCCGATTGACTGCCTCCTAGTACTCCTTCAATTTCGCTCGATCATGGCTTCCAAGTGCATCTTCAAACTTGCTCGAACACATATTCCAAGTGTATCTCTAAACTCACACAATTTCGGCCTCCAAGAGCATCTCCAAATTCGCTCGATCACAGCCTTCAAGTGTATCTCTAAACTCTCACGATTACGGCCTCCACGTTTGCACAATCATGGCCTCCAAGTGCATCTCCAAACTTGCTTGATTACTGCCTCCAAGTATATCTCTAAACTCGCAAGATTACTGCCTCCAAGTTTGCACGATCACTGCGTCCAAGTGCATCTCCAAACTCGCTCGATCACAGCCTCCAAGTGCATCTTCAAACTCGCTTGTTCACAGGCTTCAAGTGCATCTCTAAACTCGCACAATTACGGCCTCCAATTTCGCACGATCATGGCCTCCAAGTGCATCCCCAAACTTGCTCGATGTTAGCCTCCAAGTGCATCCCAAAACTCGCTCGATTACGGCCTTAGAGTGCATCTCTAAGTTCACTCGATCACGGTGTGGTGAAATGGTGGAGCTGGTAGGCAGACAGCCCATCAACAACACTCCGCTGCGCCTTGCATGGTATCCGAAGGGAATCCATGAGAACGAGCGCTTTTAGCTCGAGGAGCGTAGGCAGAGGGTGAGAGCATATGAAGGGAGACCCGGGAATGATGAACCAAACAAATTACGTTGATATATGAACGATTGGCAAGAGTACATGAGACCAATAGCTGGGAAAGATAGAGTGTGTATTTCATATAATGAGATGTCTATCTACCCCAGGTCTCCCAAGTATATACTGCCTGTTGCTGAATCCATCTCCGTTATCCCTGTATATCTGTATGTATAGATATAGAGAAATGTAGATAATACGTGCCATATTATGATGTAGTGAATCATGTGACTGTAACAAAGACCAATATGATCGATGAAATTCCTTGTGGTTATGGAACCCTAAGAACCACTGGTGTGAGAATATGGCACCAAGTCTCCCGCAGACCTGCTCAAAGGTCTCACCCGCTCCAAAATTTGACTATTCTAATTGTCAGATCTCGTAGCATCCTGAATCCACTTCCATCACTGCAGGTGCTTTCCGGAGCACGTGAGAATGCACTTGCAGAGTCTGAGTGCACTTTCCAAAGCTCCAGGGGGGGCTGGGAGCATCTCGAAGTACATAGAAGCACTGGCGAGGGCTACTGGAGTGTCTGGGAGGCTTGTGTATGGCTTCCGGACCGAATTCCATTTTGCTGATGTCGCAGCAGGTTCAAAACCTCAGCCACCACAGGCTTCCAACCTACAGAACTTCGCACAAGATAATACCTCAGAAACCAAATGAAGGTCCTTGATGACGGCTCCGGTATCCTGTCTGACCAAGCAATCAACCAGTTCAGGGCTACATAGGACGTCCAACTGGAGATTATCGACTCTAACCACTCCGCGAGCTTCGAGAAAGTCAACAAATTCGCCAAGATTTGCGACCTCAACGAGAGCTTGGCCGCTGAAGTCAAGGACTTGAAGGTTAGTGAGCCCGTCGAAGATGGTCTGAGCAGGGAGATAGCGGCCGCTCAGCAAGAAATTGAGTAGTGCGAGGAAGAGCTTCAGATCGAGAAAGGTCGCGCCACCAAGTTGGCGAGACGGCTCCACAAGTGTAAGTCGGAGCCGGAGACAACGGAGCAGACAGACATCAAATGGCTCCCGCTAGAGAAACACAGGGTGCTGCACCAAGTGAAAAACATTTTGTCGGAGAAAAGCAGGCTTGAATCTGAGTTAAGAGTGTTCGAATGTATCATTCAACAACTTCTGACTTACCGAAGTGCATATGACTCCAGTGCCCCATATCTCCGAACCGACCTCAGGCCCATCCGGGTTCTGTGGATTCTCTCTGCCTATTCCTGGGCTGTCGGACAGCCGTGGCTTCTCAGTCATATCATCAAACCTTCCGACGTATGAGGGGAAACCAACCTTGGATGATGTCACCGCGCTCCTTTTTACTTTGGAACGACACTTCAAGAATGCAGCCCATGCCATTGGATAGGTCGGCACAACAGGTTGGGGTGAGCAATCAGTGCTACAGCTCCAAGGCGATGCAGCTGTCTGGGCCATGCACCGTTTCCCAATGAGTACACTGATTGAATGGCCCTCCTTTTGAACAGAGTTGAAAGCTAAGTATATTCTGTCCAACGCCTTGCACCTAGTCAAACACGAATGGCATCAGCAAGATGTAATTCGGTCAGGAAGCCATACGCCAACCTCCCAGATACTCTGGTAGCCCTCACTACTGCTTCCAAGTACTTCCAGATGCTTCACGCCCCCTCTGGAGCTTTGCAAAGTGCTCTCAGAATCTGCAAGAGCATTCTCATGTGCTCCTGAAAGCACCTGTATTGATGGAGGTGCATTCAGGATGCTACGAAGTTGACTATTGGAATAGTCAAACTTTGCAGCTGCTGAGACCTCTACGCAGGTTGGTGGGAGACTTCGAGAACTGCTGAGACCTCTGCCCAAGCTCTGCAGGAGACTTGGTGCCATTTTCTCACACCAGTGGTTCTTAGGGTTCCATAATTGCAAGGCATTTCATCAATCATGTTGGTCTCTGTTGTAGTTACAAGATTCGCTACATCATTATATGGCAGGTATTATCAAAATCTCTCGATATATATACATATAGAGATGCTGGGATAACCGAGATGGACCCTGTACAGGCAGTATATATTTGGGAGTCCCCTGGGTAGATAGTGTTAGGGGGATTACAATGACCTATGTATAGGTACTTCGAACGGCCCTAGATTCCTTATCCTAAAATTGCTGGTCTCTTTTTGCTTTAGGGAAAGAAGCAGTTCCTTTTTCTTTCCGCAGCCACCAGAAACAATCAAGAGTTCCATGGGCTCCTTTCCAGTCTCCTGGCCAAGCACAGCGTTGACACTCTCCTGCTGCCTTTCTCCAGGCTAACTCGGACCTATCGATTCCCTTTACTTGGTCCTTGTAACTTTTCCGGGGTTTCTTCTGTTCAGGTAATCTCCCAGAAATTTCTTTACTAATTTGCAGGTTTCTTCTAGCAACCTTCTCTCGTTCTTGCTTGGATTGTTGAAGGAACTCTTCGCAATGATCCAGGATCTGATTATGTAAAGAATCCTCCGAAGTACTTAATTGTTTGGATTCAGATTCACTCGAGTCCCGGCTGCTACCGTAATTGGGACTATCCAGATCGGGTATCGGCTTTTTAATTCGAGATATATGATCAGGATGTATATTATCCCTATTGCACTAGTTGATACTAGGCGCTTGATAGGCCTCCGATCGTTCCTGTAGGTTATCAATATAATTGACTAAGCAATGTTGTAATCCAATAATCAATGCTATCCACCAAACGCTTTGTGATAGAAAGATATACTGATTCTTTCTGGAGTAGGAGATAATTCTTTCGAGAGCGTATAGAATTACGTCATTATCCGTTTTGAAGGTGATAGGCATTCACACAAGAACACTTATCAATGGTGCGGGGCTGCCGCTACAGAAAGCTAATCGATTTTTATGTATATATAATAATAGGTATAGGTATCATAAAAACACAATAATAAATAAAGGTCTTCTTTCGCTGGTAGGTATCGCTGACTGTCTCGCTGCTACAGCTTGTCCTGCTCAGTGCCGAAACAATGTGACCTCTTTATAGAAAATTCTTCGGGATGTTATGCATGCGGACCCATACTTCTTTTCTATGAAAATGATAGCAACGTGCTTTGCGTCTTACTTCCCTCGTGGATGCGCCTGGTAGAGGTTGCCACAAATCCCCATGGTTATCATGTTCATGCAGTTGCGTTATTAAAGCATTACACACCGGATAAGAATCAGGCCACAACCGCAAGATATCATATATCAGATCATAACTTCAACTTCGACATCTCACACTCCTATAGTTCGGTAACTGGAAACAACTGCTGACATAGTGAACAGCGTCTTTATCACAACTCATTCTGTAGTATGATTGCATTTATAGATTTACGTGGCGACCCGCCACTACTATACCAGCGTAGATTGAATCACTCGCAGTTACCATTCCGTACACGCCAATGCACGGGGATGCTCCAGGCCTCATATCAACAGCCAACGTCATAATCCCTCATTCACACCATGCTCAGGCCGGGATCATTCCCTTTGGCCGGGGAGTGCCCAGTAACCGTCTTCACACAAGAGGCCGGACTTAAGATCCCACTTAATTGCATATTAGCTGACGATTGCCGTGCTTGCGGATACGAACTCCTTTGTTCTGCTCCGATCAGACATAATTACTCTAAAGTCGGAAAATGGATCTGGTTGAAAACAACACGCTTGGCAGGGTTGTAACCCTTTCGATCTGGCAGTGTTGCTGCATCATCAGGAATGAATCTGCTAAGGCTAAACTTATTCGATCGAGACGTGTCCCACTTGTACCCCGCTAAAGGTACTCGTGACTGAAAGTTCTTCAGATGCCCAGGGTAGGTGTTTGAATATATGCATGCATGCCAAGCAAGTCATTTACCCCTTTCAATTGGCTAATCTGAGGTTACCATAGACACTGCTAGGGGAGAACCCCTAACAGATAGACATTATCTCACTATACGAAATGCAAACACTATCTTTCCCAGCTCTTGGTCTCGCGCACTCTTGTCGAGCTTTTGAAGATTGAAACAACTTGTGTGGATCCTCATGCACTCTTGCGAAGTGTTCATAGATCCACCCAATTTGTGTGGTTCATCATCGCCAGGTATCCCATCATATCTCATTCGCTTCCTACACTCCTCGAGCTAGAACTGCTCTTTCTCACCAATTCCCGTTGGATACCATGCGATGTGCGGCGGAGTGTTCATGATGCGCTATATGTCTTCTAGCTCCACCGTGTTACCACACTGTGATCAAGTGAATTGGAGATGCACTCCAAGGCCATGATTGAGTGAGATTGGAGGCCATAATGGAGTGAGTTTGGGAGATACATTTTGAGGCAGGGATCGAGTCAGTTTGGCGATGCACTTGGAGGCCCTGATCATGCGAACTTGGAGGACGTAACCGTGCGAGGCTAGAGATACACTCGGATGCTGTGATTGAGCAAGTTTGGAGATGCACTTGGAGGCCGTGATGCACCAAGTTTAGAGATGGACTTGGAGGACATGATCATACGAGGTTGGCGATGCACTTGCAAGCGGGGATCGTGCAAGTTTGCAGATGGAGTTGGAGGTCATGATTGTACAAACTTGGAGGATCTAATCGTGCGAGGGTAGAGATACACTCGGAGGCAGTGATCGAGCGAGTGTGGACATACACTTAGAGGCGGTGATCGAGCAAGTTTGGAGATGCACTTGGAGGCTGTGATTGAGCGAGTGTTGATATGCACTTGGAGGCCGTGATGGAGTGAGTTTGGAGATACACTTGGAGGCTGTGATTGAGTGAGTTTGGAGATTCACTTGGAAGCTGTCATGGTGCGAACTTGGAGGCCATAATCATGTGTATTTAAAGATACACTTGGAGGCTGTGGTCGAGCGAGTTTGGAGATGCACTTGGAGGCCATCATCGAGCGAGATTGGAGGAGTACTTGGAGGCAGTCAATCTGAAGGCTGTAGTTCGGGAGGGAGGCGCAAAGGGAGCTGAGACTCTATTCATCGGTTAACTGGTAATGGTGGGAATGTAGAGAGTGCAGAACAACATGGTCTGCCGCGAAATGAGAGGCTTGCTGGGATTGAGAGACAGTCGATCTTGGGATGATGCAGTACGCGATGTATGCAATACTCAGTGTATGCTGTACTTGGTGTTAACTCTTGATCATGGCATGGAGAGACAGAGAGCCATGACTTAAGCTCGTGTTTTCAGGTGATGGTAGAGTTGAGGACGAGAAAGAGAGAGATCAGATGATATGGAGGAAATCATCATGAGAAACTCAGACTTAAGGGAAGTTCATGTGCAAGTGAATTTATCTTCCCCAATATGGCAGTTACGAGTCCCAATTCAGCGTGTAACTACACCCATTGGCAGTGTTCCCAACCAAATCAGTCAAGTGATTCCCCTGATTTGTCATATCTGCTCGTATCCTCCTCATCATTCTTATCTCCATCCCCCATCAATCTCTTTCTCGTCCACAACTCTACCATCATGGCAGAACACAAAGTTAAGTCATCCCTCACTATCTCTCTATGTCACGATCATGAGTTGACACAGAATACAGCATATACCGAGCACAACATACACAGAGTACAGTATCCACCGAGTACAGCATACACCGACTATATCATACACCAAGCACAGCATACAACGAGTACAGCATACACTAGTGTTAGCAACGGTTCCAGCCTGCTAGAAGGGTGCCGGGTTAGGGTTGGAACCGGAACCGAACCGTTGCAATGGGCTTTACCACACGAAAACCCGGACCGTTGCAAATGGGCCGGTTTTACCACCAAAAACCCGGCATTTCAACATCACAAATTTGGCTCCAATCAAGTATTTGAGTTCTGATCGTATCGTGACATGATCAGTATGTAGATTGTGCAGTTCTAGCCGCTCTTTCACCTCCCGCTTTCAGATTTGTGATCTGACCAATATTCGTTGAGTCGCTATTGAAAACCCGGTAATTTCGCGTAAAATGTGTCTTTATTTCACAGCCACTCAACGAATATCAGTCGGATCGCATATCTGAAAGTTGGAGGTGAAAGAGTGACTAGAACCGCACAATGTACGTACTGATCATGTCATGATACGATCAGAACTCAAATACTTAATTCGAACAAAAGTTGCAGGAACCGTAAAAATGGAACCGCAGTCCGGGTACAACCCGGCCAAAACCCGCAGGTTTATGTCCGGTCTGGGGAACAACCCCGCCAAGACAAAGAAGTTTGGGTTTTTGGCCGGGTTTGGAACCGAACCGAACCGAACCACCGGCCAAAAACTGGACCGCTGGCGGGTTACCTGGACCCGTTGCTAACACTAGCATACACCGAGTTCAGCATACACCGAGTACATCATACACCGAGTACAGCATACCCCAAGTACTGCATACACCAAATACAGCATACACGGAGTTCAGCATACACCTAGTATAGCATCCACCCAAGATTGTATGCCTTCGCTTGATTTTCATGATTACGAGTTGACTCTGAATGTAGCTTCAGCTTCCGGCTTGCGTCCGTACCCGATCGACCGCCATTACCCAGCTCTCCATGGCAGCTCAGCGGTCAAGTCACATTGCCACTTTCCCACGGTTGCAAGTTAAGGAACTGATGAACTGGGTCTCAGCATCCGGCACGCCATCCATTGACTGCCGCCCAGTACTTGGCTGAACTCGCTCGATTAAGGCATACAAGTTCCCGTGATCAAGGCCTTCAAGCGTATGACCAAACTCGCTCAATTACAACCTCCAAGTTTGCATGATCATGGCCTCGAAGTCCATATCCAAACGCGCACAATTACAGCCTGTAAACACACTTGCTCACGTCCTCCATGTGTATCTCAAAACTCTCACCATTCCGGCCTCCAAGTTCGCACGATCATGGCCTCCAGGTGCATCTACAAACCCGCTAGATCACAAACTTGGAGTGCATCTCTACATTCACTCGATCACAGCCTCATAGTGTATCTCCAAATATGCTCAATTACCCCCTAGAAGTGCATCACCAAACTCACTCCATCACGGCCTCAGAGTGTATCTCTAAGTTCACTTAATTGTTATTTTCTACCGCACCTCGAATTGCTCTCAAGCACCACCTGCAGCCAGTCCAGATTTATCATGGGTAGCTATCTAGATACATAGATACATTGATACATAGATACATAGATGAGAATACAATCCGAGTACATGAGTGGTAACAATAGTTGAATGATATGAAGTAGCTATGATTTTCTGGCGCACCTGCATCATTCCCAAAGAAGATGTTATTCCCAGACTACACTACTGTGATTCAAGGTGCTCCCAGACTTGTCGCCGGCGCTCTGATGCTTCTCGTTGGCACTCCCAGACTTGTCAGCGCTCCCAGACTTATCCCCAGCGCTTCCAGACTTGTCCCCAGCGCTCCCAGACTTGTCCCAGCCACTCCCAGACTTGTCGTCGGGGCTCCCAGGTGCACCCAAAGTTCTCTCTGGCGCTCTGAGGGTTTCCCAAACTTATCACAATCACTCCCATGGCACTCCTGTACCAGTCATCAGAGATCTCAGTTACTCTGAAGGCCACCCGGAATGCCCGCCTAAGGTCTAATACTCTCCTGATATTGACACCTCTAAGTTTGCACTCCACATCCTCTCAGATACTTCTGGAGGCTCCCAGAGACTAAAATACATTTTGCTGTTGGGGAGGAATTGAGTCTAAAGAAGGGAGAACTTGTAACAGAGTTCAATGAGTGTTTCCGTCACCTCCGTTCGAAATTGGACCCACACCAGCCAATGCTAACCGAAATATTCGCTGACACTTATGGGTATGAATTCAAAATGCCCAACCAGGGAGTTTATAAAGACTTGGTGCACTATATGGGCAGGTGCGATAAGACTCCAACAATCGAGCATCATGTGGAGCACCTCGCTGTGTTGAACAGGTCTCTGAACAAGTCTCAACCTGGAAGTGGCTCCAGCGCAAACACTAATACAACTACGAAAGTTTCGCCTAGGAAAATGGACTCCAAGAGAGGTGGTTCAATTCTTACAGCTGGCACGTCCAAAGACGACAGTTTAACCTGCTATAACTGTGGCCAGGGTGGCCATGTCTCTCGCAATTGCCCAAACCACAATATAACGAAGAAGCTGCTCGGACAAGCTTTACTCAGCAAGGATGCTCCAAAAGTCAAGTCTGGATGCCCACGCAAGGACAAGAAAAAGGGAGGTGCACTAACCAGTTGAAAAGTGAGTGGACGGCTCGAGGAGGAGACAGAGACTATGCAGGAGACAAACAGTGCGGCGGAGAGTGAGTTAGAGTATCTGTCAGCGTCGGACTGTGAGGCGGGAAAAGGCAAACGAGGTCAGTAGCTGTGGCTGTACCTCCCATAAAAACATCATCATATATGGTATCGTCAAACAAAAAGGGTGGCAAATGGGTGCCAGATAGTCAATTCAAGTTTTTCACCTGTCAGCACCACTTCAAACTTAGTCATCTAGATGACTCAGATGTCGACCTACTAAGGTTTAATGGGATAATAAGATACCAAACTGAAGGAGGATGGTGGAGCAGCAAAAGGCAAGGGTAGTGAAGGACGATGGTGTGTCAGGGAACTATACGGGGCGGAAGCTCATTGATGAACTAAAACGCCAAGGGGCCGCCCTGCTTACAACAGGTGCAGGATGGATGATTGTGGAGACTCCCAATATCAACGCAGAGGATGGCATCAAGAAACGCCAAAGAGTCAAATGGAAACTACAACGCGGTGCGTTGTATGTCTATGAGGCTGAATTTATGATCTACGACATCAAGGGCTTTGATTTTGTGATGGGCAAAAGATGGATGCATAATATCAACCAATGATATCAAATCGACGATGACAGCAATGAAATATGAATTGCCGATAACCTCTGCGAGGAAAGAGAGGATGGCAGAGTACATTACTTGCCTGGCTTACGCCCCTTGGACATCGACGAAGGAATAGTGGAGCAAGCCAAATTCATCGGCATACATAGTATACGGAAGGGGGAACTTAAAAACGTGTCTGCCTGCTTGATGAAATGGGTCTTCTTAGTCAAAGTACACCACCGCGGTGATGGCAGTACACTTCAGACAGACGAACTGCTGGGTGAGTTTCAGGAGATGTTGACAGAATTCCAGGGCCTCTTAGACGAGCCCACATTTCCAAATGTGCAGAATGGAAGGCAGGCCGATTTCGAAATTAAAATGAACCCAAATGGCAAAATACTGTTCCGCTCTCCATACTGAATCTCCCTGTGGGAAGAAGCAGAGCTTCGGAGGCAGATAGACAAGGCGATTTGCTGCGGTAGGATTCAGCCCTCTTGAAGCAATTTCGGCTCACCAGTAATATTCATGCCCAAGCCCGACCATACACTGTGCATGTCCATAAATGATCGCGCCGTGAACGCCATAACTGTCAAGGATCGTTATCCTCTCATACACATCGAGAATTTACTCAACTCCACATATGGCTCCTGCTGGTTCAGAAAATAGGACTTGGCAGCTGGTTACCATCAACTTCACATCGCCACAGCCAATAGGCAAAAGATGGCCTTCAAGACTGAATTCGGTTTATACGAGTGGCAAGTCCTGCCAGTTGGCTTGGCTAATGCACCCAGCCAGTTCGTGCGCATGATGAACGACATTTTGGATCCAATGAAATGAAAATTCATCGTCGTATATCTTCACGATTTTAGGATTCACAGCTGTGCCTTGGCGGAACACGTCTTAGATATCCCAGAAGTGCTCACTTTGCTGACAGAACATAGGCTCAAGGCCAAATGTGCATAATGCGCCTGGGCTTGTCAGAAAGTCAATTTTTGCGACGTTGACATTGAAAAGGACGGCATACATGCCCAGGAGTTTAAAACTCGTACGGTAATGAATTGGCCTCAACCTGAAAACAGTAAGGATGTCAGTGGCTTCCTGGGCCTCACCAGTTACTATAGAAAATTCATTGAACACTACGCTCACATTGTGATAGCGTTGTACACGATTGGCACTACGCCAAAAGGAGAAGGGAATGTGGGACGGCGACGTGAAGAATGACAGTGAGTCAGGCACACTCCATTCGCTTGGGATAGAGAATCCCAGAATGCTTGCGACACACTCAAATATGCACTCTGCAATGCTCCATTCCTTGCTCGACCGGACCCCGAAGCCAAATATTGCCTGTACATCAATGCTAGCCCATATGCATTGGGCGCAGTGCTCACCCAGATGCAAGATAAGACAGAGGAGGTAGTGGGTTATTTCATCTGTAAGCTACACGATGAGGAGACGTGATGCCATGCATACGACAGAGAACTATTGGGCATCCGAGACGCAATGATATACTGGAAATTCAATCTACATAGAGCCAAGCAGCCATTTTTGTTACACACGGACCATGCAACTTTGCGTTGGTTCTTCACACAACCACACCTCACCATACATCACATGGATATCTTGCCAGTCCTACAGAATTATGACTGGGAGGTCAAGCACATCCCGAGTGTCAAGAATCAGGTTGCGGTTGCATTGTCTCACCACCTGGATTCCCGACGGGAGCAATGCAATTTAATAACAGTGGAAGTGACTGCAGCTGGAAAATGGGTTGATGACATCAAGGCGGGCATAATTGATGATGAATGGTTCGGGCCTATTGCACATTGCTTGGCCAACCCAAGTCCCTGCCCCCTACCATCCACTGCATCTACCAAGGAACACAAATTATGGGTGGCAGCGCAACGATTCTATTTGGAAGAAAATAGACTACTGTGGTTATGTGGAGATTTGGAAAAGACACAGGTAAACAACACAGCAGGGGCAGAAGAGAAGGAGGAAGACAGAAAAGGCAGCTATGTGAGGACAGTTGTGTATTGCAAGAACGATGCAGCAACGAATCCTACATGAAGCCCATGTCACTCCAGCAGGGGGACACTTCGGTGCTGACCGAATGTACTTACATATGAATGACTGGTATTTGTTGAATCATATGTGGTGCAATACCCAGCGATACATTGCAGGCTGTGACTTGTACCATCGAACTAACCACCGGAGCAGGAAACCCATGGGCCTCCTACAACCACTTCCAATAGCCAAAGGCCTTTGGCAAGGAATTGACATCAACGTCATAACCAACCTACCAATCTCGGGAAATGGCCACGACTGAAGTGTAACGTTTATCGACCACATGATGAAGAGAGCACATTGGCGAGCCTGGAATGAAACAATCGATGCACCATGCTTCTCGCGCATATTCATTGACAACATCGTCTGCCTACACGGAGTCCCTCAAGAAGTTATATCAGACCACGATGTACGCTTCACAGCAGACTATTGGAGAGAAGTTGCGAGGATTCTGCTGACAAAGCAGCTCATGTCTACAGCGTTCCATCCAGGAATGGATGGTCTCTCTGAAAACTCAACCAAGACGAGTGTACGCTATTTGCGTGGCTTCGCAACTCACAATCAAGCCAATTGGGACCACAACCTGCGATTCATAGAGTATGCTTACAACTCTTCAGTACACTGTTTGACGAAGCAGATGCCTTTTGAACTTGATCTTAGATATGAGCCGCCTTTCCCACCAGACTTAATTGCAGAACTCCAATGACCACAGGTGAATGAATCAGTGAAAAACTTTCAAGGCCACGAATTTATCAAATGATTGCAGAGCATTTTGGGAGTTGCCAGGGATGAGCTGCAGGATGCTCAGGATAAACAGATGGCTGAGGCTATTAAGTCACGACACCCAATTGACCCCGCCATCACTGCTGGTGTGAAAGTATATTTAGATTCAAAGGATTTGCGAATCACATAAGCCAATGTCAACCCCACGCGATGCAAACTATTACACTATTACATTAACCCATACGAGATCCTACGAATACGCGGAAACGCCGTCCAACTAGATCTCCCAAATGATATGACGATCTACAAAACAGTTAACGTCAGCAGGCTCAAAGTTGACTGCACCGATGATTTCAAGGTTGCCTGGCGGCTGCTGCCTCTGCCGGTACGAACCAGCCATGCAGGAACAAGTTACGTCGTCGAATCAATTGCAAATCACCTGCCAAGCTCTGACAGAACTAGTTGGGAATACGAAGTGACATGGGTAGTGTCAGCAACGGGTCCAAATTCCCGGTTTGGTTCCGGGTCCGGTTCCAACCCGGAACCAAACCATTGCCACGGGTTTCCACACAAAACCCGCTCCTCAAAAGTCAACATTTCTTGCTCCAATTAAGTATTGCAGTTCTCATCGTATCGTAACATAATCTTTACGTTAAATATGCAGTGTGATGCCCTCTTTCATCTCCCATTCTCCGATTTGCAATCGGATCAATAGTCCTTGAGTCGCGATGGAAAACAGGTCATTTTGGCGTGATTTTCGGCTTAATTTCATAGCGACTCAACGAATATTGATTCGATCGTGAATGGGAGAACAGGAGTTGAAAGAGGGCATCAAAATGCATATTTCGCGTATAGATTATGTTGTGATAAGATGAGAATTGAAATACTTAATTAGAGTGAAAGTTGTAGAACCCGTGAAATGGAACCGCAGTCTGGTTCCAACCCAGCCCGGAACCCGACGGTTTTGCGTGCTGTCCGGGTATGGTACCCGGTCTGGGGCTTTGGTCCGGTTTCTAACCTGGACCGCAGCCGGGTAACCTGGAACCTTTGCTAACGCTAGACATGGGAAGGTTGTAACAAGAAGGATAATACATAGGAGCCAGAGGAGAATATGGCGAAAGCAAAAGTGATGGTGAGGCAATATTGGAAGGAGATAGGCGGATGGCCAAAAGCAAAGAGAAAAGCGACACTAAAAAGGTGTGAGAGGCATGTTCATTTTTTGATTAGAGTGTTTTGTTTCTGTGAGAGGTTTCTCGAAGATGATTGGAGAAGGTTGTGATGTAGGTGGACGACTCTGGTCATGTTAAGGTGCAGCTATGTTGCATTAGGTGCGGCTCTGTGGCATTAGTGCGGCTCTGCAGGAGACTCAAGTATTAGTTTGTTCTAGCGAAATGTCAGTTTGAGCATCAATAACATTCACTCCCATATGTACAGAGAGGCTATTTGCCCACATCCATGATTTGAGATTGTGAGATGAGATTGAACAATTCCGGCAAATGCACCACTTCTTGAAGAATGATCTTTTCCATCTTTCGATCTGGCCGCTGGCAAATCAACCTAACACTTCCATATCTGGATGCAAACAATGTGACCCCACTGTATCCCTTCACCTTCTTCCTATTTGGAGGATATTCGGTGTAAGTGATAATCACTGGTCGATGGCCAGAGATGTCAGTCGTGCATCGGCCAACTATGACCCAATCACTGGATGACGTATTGGAGCTGGCCACCATCCAATAGATCTCAATCAAAGTGGTGAGAGTCAAAATAGTCTAAGTCGATGTATTTGCTACAGTGTCGGCAGCCTTGGGAGAGTCACCACATTATTTGCTGAAGCATTTCTCGGTGATATGCTCTCGCCATTGGCAATGAATGCACTTCCATGGAACCTTCTCTGTTCTATTATTGTCTCCCTAATTATCTCTCTTATCATTCTTTGGACTCCTGCCACCTTTACCAACTATACCATGATTACCACGATTATCACCTTTGCCACCCTTCTTTGCAAAGAGCAGAGCTTTGGGGGCGAGTCCATTCCCTCTCTTGATTGCAAATTTCTATTCGACAAGATTGGTGACGATCTCATCGGGTGTGGCGGTCATGATGGGATTTTTGTCCATCATATACTCGAAGAAGACTTTCCACCCGTCATTTCTTGGGATTCCCCAATGGAGGTAGAAGATCCGCTCCTGCTCACTCATCTTGGCGATTGGCATTGCAGTGTCAATATCACCATAAGTGTCAGTGCTCGATGGCCCAGCACAGAGATTGTGATCCTTAACTTTCTGATCAATCCGCGATGCATAGTTCTCGGCATCTCAGCAGTCCTATAGCTTGGTGCTCCCAAAATCTTCCCTAATCTCGAAAATGTTGAGCTCCAGCTTTGACTTGTAGGCTGATGGTACCTTCTTCCAAAGGGTCTTGCCATCGTCAACTACCAGATATTCTGCTTGTATTCTCAGTTCCATGCCGAGCATGATAGTTAATCTGGCATCACTGTGGCAATTCATCCAGTCATTGAAAGCGGCCTTCTCTGAAGCGGTTGCATTTGCTGCTGGCTCCTCTGGCCCGTTATCGTATCCTTTGATGATACCATACAGTTGCTGCTACTTGAACAGTAGGGCCATCTCGGTTGCCCATTGTACATAGTTTGTGACATTAAACTTGGCGATTGTGATCGTCATTGAACTCATCTCACATGATTCTAATTGTAAGTCGCAATCGTCAGTTATCGTAGTCTCTCAGACTATATGGGTGAAATCCAGCAGATACCGTTTCACACATCACGCGATGCGGGGTGATTACTTAGCTTGTATAGATGCTTCTCCGTGACAATGTTCACCTCCACTCAACAAACGAAAGTGGAAGGATTGATCGTCTGCTCCCAGTTCAAACGCAAGGACTCATAACCTGTTGTACAGTGCCGCGGGCTCAAGTAGTTCAGTGTGTGTGGGCATATGAGAAGATGTGTCTATTGTATGTTGTAATGAGACATGTCACATCGACATAAGGTTGATCGATAGCTAATGGTGCAAACTACAAATGAGGCAAAGTACATCATAGTCTTTGGCAAAGTGATATCCGCATTTCCAATCGGCTCAACAGCATCTTTGACTGCTTGTCAGGAAAGCTGCCGGGCTAGTGTTGAATAATCATCTCTAGTTAAGTGATTCAGCCTCTCAAATGAGTTTAATCCAACTCTGAGAAGTCCAGTGAGTCTGCAAATTTCTGGCCTTTGTATTCCTAGCCCTGGGGAGCAGCCAGAGCCGCCCTCGCTGCCAGAGTTAAGGCATTGGCTGGCAGCATCTGCAAATTTCTCGCCTACTCTCTAGATTGTCATGTGTCCTGGCTCATCATAGCCAGTTCCACTTGTAGCTCTTCCAGGGTTCCTTCCACCACTTCCCTCTTCCTGGGGTCGCTTAGAACATTCTCCAGATCCAGTTGCACCATACAATTTGGAACAAATCACAAATTGGGGACACACAGGACTTTGCATTCATGTCCATAATTTCAATCTGTTGCGCAACAATCTGAGCCTGATGATTGCTGACCCACTGTATCAGGCCCCGTGGTTCTGTGTACTGGACCACCCCTAGCAGGACTCTCTATCAATATCCAAACCATCTTGTGTTTTCTCAAATGCGATTCCACCAAGTGAGGCGTTCGGAATCTCACCTATAAGTGCCTGGTTGTTGGCCGGCACTAGACAGACTCGGTCATGCTAACTTGAATCTGACATCCCAGCAAATTTGGCACATCTACCATAGCCAATTATACCCGACAATTTTACATGAAGTAGGGGTCGAGGGTACAATAACACTAAGCGGAATCCGAGGGGACTTGGCTGTTGTTGCTACTGCTGTTGCTTGTCCAACAGTGGAAAGTACTCTGGTGCAGTTGTGTCCTTTGCGGTCACAAAGTTATCCCAGATCCCAATGAAACCATGAGTGCATTCCCAAATATCTTGGCCAATGTTGACTAAACACTACATTGTTAATGTCAATACCTCTGCCTTCCCTGACTGCATCAGTCTGATACAAATTCCCAGAGGAGGGAACGGTTGATTGTGCCCAACAATAAGCTCCCAGAGGTTCTTCTTCAAAAGTTGATGCAAGTATGGCTTCGATACTATTGAAGGCATTCAATAGTTTACGCTTGAATTCTAGGCAAGGGGTTTCAGCAAGATCAAACCAATTCGTTTCAGATGTACAGTTACTGTCTTGCTTGTACATTCGAATCTGGGGATAGGTGCAGGTACTGGTGGATATCACATCTGCTAAGTTGTGGTAATTCGTCAACACAATTGTCGCAAATGTGTATCCAATGGTGGTTCAATACAAGGTAATCCCAACAAGCTACAGAACAAGGTTCCAGACAATACTTACACCCGATTGAGAGAAGTAGGTATATTCAATATTAGGTACATTATGTAGGGACTAGTTATGTTGTAACAAGCAGGGTTGGGCATAGATGATGTTGATAACAATAATATAATATTGTGAACAAGTCAAAAGACATTTGAAGTTCGGGTTGAAAAATCAAGACAAGACAAGTGTTGGAGCTGTTTCAAAGTCGTAACTTGCTTTGTTATACAAGAGATTATGTAAAGGGAGAATGAAAAAGAAAATCCTTCAACACCTAACAACCTCTCTTTATATACAGTTTATATGCCACTGTTGAATCATTCTTCATGCTCCGATGTACCATCCAAATCTTTCCCCACATCAGCAAAATTGATTTTAGTTTCTGGAAGCCTCTAGGAGTGTCTGAGACGATGTGGAGTGTAAACTTAGATACATCAATTTCAGGAGAATATCGGACTCTAGGAGGGTATTCTGGCCGGCCTTCGGAGTAATGGGGATCTGTAATAAGTGTTACAAGTGTACGATGGGAGTTATCATAATATGATCAGAAACATCTCGGAGCACCGGAGAGAACCTTGGGTGCACCTGGGAGCATCTCGGACCACTGATGACAGGCATGGATGTGCCAGCGACAAGTTTGCGAGTGCCGACGACAAGCCTGGGAGCGCCAGCAACAATTCTGGAAGCACCTCGAATCACCTTAGAGCAGTCTGGGAAAAACAACATTTTCATTGGGAACGCTCCTGGCGCACTTGGAAATCATAGCTACTACTTATCGCTCAATGATTTTTAAAATACATGTATTCAGTTTGTATTCTTATCTATGAATCTATGTATCTCTGTATCTATTTGGTACCCATCTACACACGGTATATCGGAAATGGCTGCAGGTGATGCTTGAGAGTAATTCCAGATATGCCTGAAAATGACGATCGAGTGAACTCAGAGGTACACTCCAAGGCCATGATCAACCAAGTTTGGAGATGTACCTGGAGGCAGTAATCAAGCATATTTGGAGATATACACTTGGAGTCCCTGATCAAGTGAACATATAGATGCATTCTGAGATCGTGATCTTGCGAGTTTGGAGATGCACTTGAAGGCCATAATCAAGCGAGTTTGGAGATATACACTTGGAGGCCATGATCGAGCGAACTTAGTGATGCACTCCGGGATTGTAATTGAGCTAGTTTGGATATGCACTTGGAGGCAGTAATCGAGTCAGTTTGGAGATACACTTGGAGGCCGTGATCAAGCAACTTTGGAGATGAACTTTGAGAGGCTGAGCGAGAGAGTTTGAAGATGCACTTGAAGGCCATGATCATGCAAGATTGGACCAGTACTTGGAAGCGGTCAATGTAAGGCCCGCCGTGTGCTGAGACTCTATTCATCAGTTAGTTGACTTGCAAACGTGGGAATGTAACAAGGTGACTTTACCTTTGATCTCTCATGGCAAGCTGGCTGATGGCGGTCGATGGTGTAGGGAGGCATACCGGAAGCTGAAGGTACATACAGGCGTAAACTCGTAATCATGAGAATAAAGGGGAAGACAAACAATCTTGGGTGGATGCTGGACTCGGTGATTGCTGTCCTCGGTGTATGCTGTACTCAGTGTATGATGTATTCGGAGTCAACTCATAATCATGGGATGGAGAGATAGAGGGGATAACTTAACTTTGTGTTCTCCGATGATGTAAGAATTGTGGTCGACAAGGAGAAATGGGGGATGAAGATGAGAACGATGTGGGGGATACAAGCAGATATGAAATATCAGGGGTACAACTTACCAGATTCGATTGAGAAGACTTCGTATCGGTGTAATTACACGCCACTTCGGGACTCATACTTGCAGTATTGTGGATGGTAAATTGACTTGCACCCGAAATTCTCTAAGTTCCAGTTTCTCATGATGATTTGCCCGATTTCTTCTCAACTCTCTCCTTCTTCTCCTCAAATCAACCATCACCTAAGAACACGAAGTTAAGTCATCCCTCTCTATCTCTCCATGCCATGATCAGGAGTTAACACAGAGTATAGGATACACCAAGTACAGCATACACAGAGTACAGCATACATCAAGTACAGCATACACCAAGTACAACATAGACCAAGTACAGCATACACCGAGTCCAGCATACACCGAGTCCAGCATACACCAAGTCCAGCATACACCGAGTCCAGCATACACCGAGTCCAGCATATAGCGAGTACAGCATACAGCGAGTACAGCATCAGCAACAACCCTAGTTTCCTTCTGAAACACCCAGGTGTTTCGGACTGCTCTAACAGCTCTGACCGAACCTCGTACCCTCTGACGGAGAATTATTCGCTTCCCGTGGCCCAGGCGACGGGTCGCGTTGCATTCTCACCTCCATTAATTCGCGTTTGGTATACGCACCATCAGAACTACACGTGTATTACACTCTTCGCAGGGGCTGCAGTTATGCTGTAGCCGTTCACACAACGCCTGGCAATGTTTATGCCTTTCTTCGGCCAATAGCCACATTTCACCTCTCCGCTATTGCTATATATCGGATGCCGCAGTCACCCCATATATGTTTAGCTTTGAGATTTTGTCACATATTGCAATACAGTCTTCGCTTCGGATACCTCGCTTGCCATTGCATTTTCTTCACCATCATCCTCTTTTACAGGTCTAAAATATACAGTCCAATCTTTACACTCTCTAGTACTATGCCCTCAGTCCTCCACATTTTGCGTTGATTCATCATGGGCTTGCGATGCTTCTTCCTCCTCATCCGCATCCGCATCGTCACCATCCTCGCCCTCATACCCATCGACATCGCTGTTTCCAAGGTCAAACCTCTCGAGTTCCGTTGCGGGCCATCATTGCCGGCTGCCGGTGGGGATAGCATCATGATCGTTGCTTTCATCACCTTCATCTTCTCACTCCCAGTTGCCCCCTGGCATCCCGAAATGAAGTTCGTCATCCATGCAATTGTTGTCTATCGGGATGTTTGGGTCAGTGCTTCCAATCTCAGGCTCCTCAAGCCCCACTTCGAAGGCCAAATAATCAAGAAGATTAGCATTGTCAACTCGCGCTGCTTCCACGCTGATCACCAGGGCAGGTGTTGGGTTCTCCGCCTGTTGGATCTGACGCTTGGCTGTAGCAAGAGTGTTGTTATACACCCTCTGTTGGTAGCTCTCCGGTAGTGTGTTCCAGGTATTCATCAAAAATGTATACGTGTCTGCAACGCCAGGCGAGGTTAACAACTTGCGACCTGTTGCAGCACAGCAGGATGCGATCTTACCACCGTCATTCTTGTAGTTGAAGTAGTTCGAGCAATCAGGTCTGTCCGCTTTCCGCTTTGAGTTGGAAGCTTTCGGATGAACACCTTTGTTCTTTTGCCACTCCAGGAGAGCATGGTGCAACGTGGTGCATGTAAACATGATCAGTGGTGAGGGTATATGACTGTCCTTGTTGTTAATCATGGAATTATACAATCCATCAGCATACTTACTGCGGTTATTCGCCCGATGATAAGATTTGATGTAGATAAACCGCAGGATTGCTTCCGCCAAGAAGTAAAGTGGACGCTAGTCATTTGTTATCAGCTTTCGACTCTCTCTGCGTTGGATTTGGACCGCATACACTACCTTCCACACGCTCTGCTACCGGAAAACAATACTCATTGTCTGCCAGAAGGGAATCAATGAATTCCAAACGCTCTGCGGCGGATTCAAAGCGGTTGAGATCATAAAGCTCTCCAATGTTGTCCCTTGCTGATTCAATAAAATGAGATTTAACCTTATCGACTTGTGCACAAAGCTGGTGCCGCTTTGAGCGTGTAATATCCACCATGGGGCATTGATTCCGCATACCTCTTTCAAGATCTCCTTTGTTGAGATGAAAGAAATGAGCCGGTACCTGCTTGGAGTTGTAGCCCAGTCTCTATGAGGCGGAAGCCCCGAAAAGTGTCCCATATTCAATCGCGCAATTAAGTGCACACGGGCATTGTTAGACTTCTATATGTATGCTCGATATAAATCTCACGATGATGCAACAGTGAGCAACATGGAGGATGCGATGCATCGTTTTCACAACTTCAAAGATGTTTTCTTACTCAGGCGAGCCGGCAAAAAGGCGATGGCCAAAGCCAATGCCCTGAGAACGGAACTTGTGAAGAAGCAAAAGGTAGACAAGGAAACAAGTGCTGAAACTTGGACGCCGTCCAAGAACTGGCACGAAATGAACACCTGGTGGGCTTATTTCAGCCACGAGATAGATGTTTCCAAGGTGTTGGATGCCGACTTCAACTTTCCGACGATCCACTTAATGTCTTATTGGGTCGAACAGATTCGTCGATATGGAGCCTTGCAACAGTATTCTGCCGAGAGGCATGAACAAGCACATAAAACGAACCTCAAGGATAGTTGGAACGCCTCCAATCACAATCTCAACTACCTGCCACAAGTAATCACCTTTCAGCGTCGCATTCTCTGCTTCGAAATCAGAGAGCTCAATCTCGTAGCCCTCGCTCAGTGTCGGGAGAACAGCACTGCCGCCTGCAAAGTCCTCCCTTCCGGTGCTGATCTGGCTGCCCCCCTGGGCTCCGAGTCATATGTGAAGCCCGAATTCATGGGGCCCCAAAACCACCGTGATGGAAAGCATCCTGACGCTATAATCAAAGACTTCAGAGCATTACTCAACAATACAGAAGACGTAATGCACCGCATGGCAATATACAGCGGCATGCCGGAGTTTATCAAGCATAAGAGTCGTAACAAAACATATATATTGGATGAACAACTGCACGCAATGGAGCTCTGTATTTACCATGGGATTAAGGTTCAAGTTGAGGGTTTAGATGGTGAATGCATATCTCAGATGTGTCGATGCACAGGAAGCCATCGCTGGTGTGGAGGAGATCGACGGAACAACTGGGTATGGGTAAAGCAACGCCCGCGGAGGTGTTATGGCGCGCTGAATGGGCATCTCCCGTGGCAACTGCAACGACTATTCAAAAGCAAACTCCTAAACGAGGATGGAGCTTTCGTTGATTACTGGTTAGCCCTGGCGCTCTCCACAATACCGGAAAACTTGGGTACCTTGGATCCCGTCTCGAAATTTGTACAAGTGAGAAAAGCACCGGCAGCCATTGCTTTGTAAGTTTTCAGCGTAGGAAATATTTTTGGCTGCGTGCACGTCATTCCAGCAATAGCTACTAGTAGTAAGACAGGAGACAGATGGAACGAGCGATGGTTTGTCAATAGCCACATAGATCTGGCGACTTGGAATGATGTGTATAATTAGTAAAGAGAGAATTGAATTTTGCGCGCAGGTAGAAGTAACGCAAGGAGACATTTTCGCAGCATCACCTATCGCATTGCAATCCCGATGCAAGTGCGTACCCAATGAACCCATTCCGACTTATGGTCACAGTTGGCCACAATGCCAGAGTGATCGTGTAAAATAAGAGACCAACAGAACGAGAAGAAACCGTGAAACAGCTATCAGAGGGCGATATGGAACGCGACGCGTTGAATTGAAGCCGTGCGCAGAGTAATCCGCCACTGGGGTGTCTCTGACGGCTCTGATGGAGTGCGTCCACTCCGACGGAGCCATTCCGCCCGGTGTGGCGGAAATCCCGGATCAGGAGATCGCACTGCAGCTTCCGTAGGAAGCTACGAAAATGGAGGTTTCGTTTCGAGGAGCGTAGGGAGGGAGTAGCCGCAGCGAGATAGTTGATTGGATAGAACTAAGAAACAAAAGAGAGAAGAAGGAAAGAGATGAGATGATGACTGGTACGTGATTGGTGAGGTCTGTCTGGATCGTGGTGTCGGATGCTGTCCAGTGAAGGTTTTTCAACCTTGTCGATGGCGTGATGCAGAGCCGCGATAACCCTAACCCAGTCACGTACCCACTCAAATGCGTGGCTCTGTAGTGGTGGGAGCCGTTTTCCCACCACACCGGACGGTAATTTTTTTTGCTGAAAAGCATAGTCCAAGTGCAGCATACACCCAGTACAGCATACACCAAGTTCAGCATACACCAAGTAAAGCATACACTGAGGACTGCATAAACTGAGTACTGCCTCATCCCAAGATCGACTGTCTCCTGCTCCTAGCCAGTCTCTCAGCTCTCTGCCGACCTTGTTGTACTCAATTCTCTACATTCCCACAATTACAAGTTAACCAATGAATAGAGTTTCAGCTTCCATCGCACAAGCCTCCCAATCTACCGCCTCCAGATTCACTGCCTCCAGATTCACTACCTCCAGATTCACTGCCTCCACATTGACTACCTCCAGATTGACAGGCTTCAGATCAATCGCTTCCAGATTAACCGCCTCCAAGTACTCCTCCAATCTTGTTCAAAGATGGCCTCTAAGTGTATCTCCCAACACACTCAATTATGGCTTCCATGTGCATCTCTCAGTTGACTCGATCTCAGCCTCCAAGTGCATCTCCAAACTCGCTCAATCACAGCCTCCAAATGCATCTGAGTTCACTCTATCTCGGTCTCCAAGTGTATCTCCAAACACATTTGGTCATGGCCTCCAGACACGCTCCATCACGACCTCCTAGTCCATCTTCAAGGAGTTATGGCGGGTGTACAGAAATACAGGGGCAACGGAGGTAGACAGAGTGACGGCGAGTATATATTCGGCAGACCCCGGAAGTTCTTACACATCATCTCATCTCCATCTCATCTTATCATACAATGACAATACATACTCTATCTTTCCCAACTTCATCAGCAAAATGTATTTTAGTCACTGGAAGCCTCCAGGAGGGTCTGAGAGAATGTGTAGTGTAAACTTAGATGCATCAATTTCAGGAGAGTATCAGACCCTTAGAGGGCATTCCTACTGGCCTTCAGAGTAACTGGAAGCACCGGCGACATGCCTGGAAGCGCCGATGACAAGCCTGGGAGCATCCGGAAGTGCCTGCGACAACTCTGGGAGCGCCAGTGTCAAGTCTGGATGCACCTCGAATCACAGTAGAGCAGTCTGGGAAAAATAACATCTTCTTTGGCAATGCAGCTGGTGCATGTGGAAATCATAGCTACAACTTATCGTTCAACGATTTTTAAAATTCATGTATTCAGTTTGTATTCTCATGTATGTATCTATGTATCTATATACCTACCCATCTACATGCAATATATCTGGACTAGCAGAGAGCAATTCGAGGTGCACCTGGATATGAGGGTCTAGTGAACTCCGAGATCCACTCCGAGGCAGTAACATCAGCAAAATGTATTTTTGTCACTGGAAGTCTCCAGGAGTGTGTGAGGGAATATGGAGTGTAAACTTAGATACGTCAATTTCGGGAGAGTATCAGACCCTAGGAGGGCATTCCTGCTGGCCTTCAGAGTAACTGGGAGCGCTGGCGACAAGCCTGGGACCACCGACGACAAGTCTGTATGCACCTGGGAGCGCCACCAACAGACATGGGAGTGTCGGCGAGAAGTCTGAGAGCACCTCGAATCACAGTAGAGTAGTCTGGGAAAACAACATCTTCTTAGGGAATGCTGCTGGTGCGCCTTGAAATCATAGCTACTACTTATTGTTCAATGACTTTTAAAACTCATCTATTTAGTTTGTATTCTCATCTATGTATCTATGTATCTATATAGCTACCCATCTACACACGGTATATGTGGACTGGCTGCAGGCGGTAGTTGAGAGCAATTCGAGGTGCGCCTGCAAATGACAATAGAGTGAACTCAGAGATATACTCCGAGGCCATTATCAAGAGAGTTTGGAAATGCACTTGAAGGCTGGGATCGTGCGAACTTGGAGGCCGTAATCGTGCCAGTTTAGAGATACACTAGGAGACTGTGATCGAGCGAGTTTGGAGATGCCCTTGGAGGCCGTGATGGAGCAGATTTGAAGATGTGCTTGGAGACGGTGATCAAGCAAGTATGTAGATGGACTTGGAGGCCATGATCGTGCAAACTTGGAAGCTGTTTACAGGCCGTAATTAAGCGAATTTGGAGATACAAATGGAGGCCATGATCAGGCGTGTTTGAAGATATAAACTTCATAGCGATCACCATGCAAACTTGCATGCCAGGATCGTGCGAGTTTGGAGGCCATAATCGAGCAAGTTTGGAGACCTTAATCGTGCAAGTTTGGACGAGTGCTGTGAGGCAGTCGATGGACGGTATGCCGGGTGCTGAGAATCTTTTTGTCAGTTGGTTAACTCGCAACCGTGGGAATGTGACAAGGTGACTTGACCTTGGAGCACTCATGCAGAGCTAGCTGATGGCGGTCGATCGTGTAGAGAGGCACGCCGGAAGCTGAGGCTACAATCAGGGGTCAACTCGTAATCATAAGAATGAAGGGAAGACAAACAATCTTGGGTGTATGCTGTACTTGGTGTATACTTGTACTCAGTGTCAACTCATGATCATGACATGGAGAGACAGAGAGGGATGACTTAACTTTGAAATCTGCGATAATAGTAGAGTTGTGAATGAGAAAAGAAACGATGGGAGATAAAGATGAGAACAATGTGGAGGATTATGAGCGGATATGAAATATCAGGGGCATGACTTGCCAGATTGGGTTGGGAAGACCACGTATTGGTGTAATCACACGCCGGATCGGGACATGTACCTGCCTTTTTGGGGATTGTAAATTGACTTGCACACGAAATTCTGATATGACCCAGTTTCTCATGATGATTTCCTCCATACCCTCTCATCTCTCTCTTTCTTGTCCTCAATTCTACCATCACCTAAGAACATGAAGTTAAGTTATCCCTCTATATCTCTTGATGCCATGATCAAGTTTTAACACCGCGTACAGTATACACCGAGTACAGCATACACTGAGTACTGCATACACCGCATACTGCATCATCCAAAGATCGACACTCTCCCGCTCACAGCCAGTCAAATCTGTCGGTAGACTATGTTGTACTTAACACTCTATCTTTGCACAATTGCAAGTTAAGCAATGAATAGAGTCTCTGATCCCATCGTGCCTCACTCCTGAACTACTGCGTCCAGATTGACCACCTCCTTAGTACTACTCCAATCCTGCTCGATTGGGGCCACCAAGTGCATTTACACACTTGCTCGAGCACGACCTCCAAGTGCATTTCCAAACTTGCTCGAACACGGCCTCCAAGTGCATCTCCAAACTTCCTCAATCACAGCCTTCAAGTGTATCTCGAAACTTGCACAATCACGGCCTCCAAGTGCATCTCCAAACTCACTGAATCACTGCCTTAGAGTGTATCTCCAAACTCTCTCGAATCCGGCCTCCAAACAGCATCAAAGTCCATACAATCATGGCTTCCAAGTGCATCCACACACTCGCTTGATCATGGCCTCTATGTGCATCTCCAAACTTGCTTAATCACGGCCTCCAAGTGGATCTCCAAACTCGCTCAATCATGGCCTCCCAGTGCATCTGTCAGTTCACTTGATCTTAGCCTCCAAGTGCATCTCCCAACTGGCTCAATCACAGCCTCCAAATACAATGTTAAGGAGCGACGGTGGGTGTACGGAGCTACAGGGTTAATGGCGGTGGAATGTGCAAGGTGGAGTATATATTCAGGAGACCCCGGAGTGGATAGACATCATCTCATTTTTATCTCATCTTGCCATCCAGCAAAAATACACACTCTATCTTTCCCAACTTTTAGTCTCACACACTCTTGCCGAGATTTCGTGGATCCATTCAATTGCGTGGATTCTCACAGCCAGGTAGTATCATATCTTCTCACTGGATTCCTACGCTGCTCCAGCTAGACCCGCTCTCCCTCTCACATTCTGTTTGGATGTCACGAGAGGTGTGGCAGAATGTTGATGGTGGGCTCTCTACCTTCTAGCTCCATTGTTTCACCACAATGGCCTCCAAGTGGTACATCTCTAGGTTTTCTCAATCAGAGTCTCCAGGTGCTCCTCCGATTATGCTCAACTACCATCTGTGGCCAGATTGACCATATGTAGATATAGAGATACTTAAATAATGCATACCATATTATGAGGTAATGAATCTTGTGACTGTAACAAAGACGAATATGATAGATGATGTGCCTTGTGCTAATAACACCCCAAGAACTACTACGTTGAGAATACGGCACCAAGTCTCACATAGAGATGCTCTTGATGACTCCCACAGACCTGTGCCAAGGTCTCACCTGCTCCAAAATTTGACTATCCTAATGGTCATATCTCATAGCATTCTGAATGCCCATTGAAAACTGCATGTGCTTTCCGGAGCACCTGGAAATGCTCTTGCAGAGTCTGAGAGCACTTTGCAAAGCTCCAGGGGGGCCTGGGAGCATCTGGAAGTACTTAAAAGCACTGGTGAGGGCTACTGCAGTGTCTGGGAGGTTGGGGTGTGCCATCCGGACTGATTTATGTAATCCTGATGGATCGAGCAAGTTTAAAGATTGCACTTGGCAGCGGTAATCAAGCGTAATTAGAGATACACTTGGAGGCCGTGATCAAGTGAACTTAGAGATGGACTCCGGGATCGTGATCCAGTGAGTGTGTAGATGCACTTGGAGGCCATGATCTGGCGAACTTGGAGGCTGTAATCAAGTGAGTTTGAAGATACCATTGGAGGCCGTGATTGAGCGAGTTATAAGGGTGCGTATACCTGCGTCCAGCTATGTAGGGATACACCTGATATCATGGTATCGGGTTGCACATGGCGCACAAGTGAGATCAAGTCGAAAAGTAAGTAGTGAGATTCTCGGTAAAAGTCTAAATGTCATTGCGATGACAATATGAGTGCACTTACCCGGCGCTGGACATATCATGTGCCGCGCCGTTACATTATCCCCACTATTTAAGGCAGAGCTCCCAGGCTGCCAACCCCATACATACTACTTAATTCAAAACTAAATGCCCGCGTACATACTCGTACAATCACAACGTACCACGCCTGATCTGGTACTATTCGGCAGTCATTTGGGGGATCCAGCACACGGGGAAACTTCACCTCCGGTGGTAGGTGGTAAACCCCGTGCCGACGCCATTTGTACTGGGCCGAGATCTAAATGACGAGAAGGGTATAAGAACAAAAGAGACATCCCAAGATCTCCTATCCTCCAGCATATTACCGCCAAGGCTTGTGAGGATGATCTCAGTGAAGAGCGTCGATCTGCTCCTGGACATTCTCGAGGTTTTCGAATGGTTCCCAACTTGTATGACTATAATCGTAGCCGGTCTACTGAACCAGGCAATGTAGCTTCCCGTAGCGCCGCTTGGAGTCTAGGATCCGAACGACCTCCCACTTCTCTTCCAGAACGTTGACTATGATTGGGTTTGGCTCCGATAATGGCTGCCCTGTGACTGGAAGAGTTTATCGATCCAGTTGCAATACATGGAAAACGTTGTGATTCCGTATTGTTTTTGGCAAGTCTAATTTGTAAGCATTCTTATTGATGATCTTACTTACCATGTATGGTTCAGTGCTCTTGTAAGAGAGCTTCTTTGATAGTCTGGTCGTTTTGAAATTCCGAGTCGAAAGCCACACTTTGTCTCCACTCCCGAAATTCATTTCTTTCCCGCTGGCGTACTTGGATTGCCGCATTTGAGCTTTGAGCAAGTTTTCTTTGAGGAGCCAGTGAGTGTCTTACAGGCCCGCAGCCATTGCATCGGCCCGTATTTCTGTCCTCAAGTTTGATGGAATCTTTAGAGGTTTAAACTGCATTGATGGGTGGTAGTGGTAGTTGGCGCAGAACGGCGTCATGCACATTGATGGGTGGATAGAGTTATTGTATGCATACTCGGCTAGCGGTAAGAGTTCGACCCAATTGTCCTGCTCATAATTGCAGAAGGCCAGTCGGTACTGCTCCATGGACTGGTTCTGCCGTTCCGTTTGGCCATTGGTCTGCAGGCGGAAAGCGGTGGACAGTCAGTGATGAATGCTCAGATGAGAGCAGTCTCGGTTCCAGAATCGACTAGTGAACTCCTTCCCGCGATCAGTGACGATATTGTCTGGAACGACACGTTTGCAGATCAGGTGTTCAAAAAACATCCATGCCGATTCCGGGTAGTCGATATCTTTTTGGCAGGGGAGGTAGGTCACCATCTTCGTCAATTGGTCAACGATTACTAAGATCCCCGAGTACTTGGAAGCGGTTGACTCGGGAAGATCAGTAACGCAGTCTATCGTCACTCCCTCCCATAGTCAAGAAGGCGGTTTTAACGGCATGTTGAGTCCATGGCGTGCGTGGCACGGTGTCTTCATTAGGTGGCATAACTCGCAGCCGGGGACGTATTTCTGTACCGTAACGTCTATCGCAGGCCAATAGAACTCTCTAGATACCAATTCACCAGTTTTAAGAGCACCAAAGTGACCGGATTCAGGGTTGTCATGGAAGAGACTTATCACTTGACTGCGGAGTGTATCATCTGCAGGTACATATATCCTCCCTTCGTCAGTCAGAGCTTCTGTGGTGACTTTCCATTCTTTCCTCGAGCTCTCAGCCTGTCTCGGCAGATCAGGGAGATCAACCATTGGAATACAGACAATCCTGCGGTTAACGTCAGCAGCCAACAAGTCAGAGGCCTGGGATGTCTTGATTGCTGGTAGGAGGTCATCATCCGGTTCCACAGTGGCTGCCAGCATTGCCAATATCCGTGCAATTGGTCTCTCATATCCACTCTTGTAGTCAGGTCATCTTGACGGTCCATCTGCCGCGTTCTTCTTGCCCTCTTGGTGTTTGATAACAAAGTCATAGGAGAACAGTATCTCTGCCCATCTAGCCTGCGTTCGGGAAAGCACGTTGGAGGTTTGGAAATATTCAAGGTTCTTGTGATCGCACTGTACTAGGATCTTATGATTTGCGCCTTCAAGGTAGTGTTGCCATTGTTTCATCGTTTCCACAATCGCTAAGAGCTCCCAATGGTACTTGTCGTAGTTCTGTTCGGCAGCAGAGCTTTTTCGGGAGTAGAAGTTGACCAGTCGGAGGATCCTGAATCCATCAAACTGATTGAGAATGCCGGTGATTGCAAAGCCACTGGCATCGGTCTGCAGAATGATCGGCTTTTGCGGGTCGAAATGTTGAAGGATCGGTGTGTCACAAAATGCTATTTTTAGCTTCCCAAACACGAGTTCGGCATCCCGAGTCCACTTCTATTTGTATCTGGGTTTGTTCGACTTCTGGCTATATTTAGTTTTATCGGCAGTCTCTCCTCGTTTCAGTAGCTCCGTCAGGGGAAACGTAACCTTTGTTTACTTCTGGATGAATCATCCGTAGAAGTTCGCAAATCCAAGAAGCACTTGTACATCCCGAACTGACTTCTGGGTCGGCCGATCCTCAATCGTGGATATCCTTTCTGATTCCGTACCGATCCCTTCCGAGTTGATGACAAATCCAACAAAGCCAAACTCGAAGACTCCAAATTCACACTTTTCGGCTGTGTAATAGAGGCCCAAATTCTGCAGTCATTCCAGCACTTTTCGTATGTGCTCATCATGCTCCTTTTCGTTGGTCGAGTAGATGAGTATGTCATCGAGGTAGCACACAGTGAAGTCATTGATATAAGGCCGCAGACAGTCATCGATGTAACCATGGAAGGACACCGGGGCATTCGTCAATCCGAAGGGCATAACACGGGATTCAAATTGGTCGTAGCGGGTTCGAAATGCCGTCCTGTACTCGTCGCCTTTCTTGATGCTGATGAGATGTTAGGTATTCTGGAGGTCAAGCCTGGTGAAAATCCGAGCTCTGCGCATACAATCAAGCAATTCTGAGATCAGTGGAAGGGGGTATCAATATTTTACTCTACCTAGATGGAGTGCCCAGTAGTCAACACACAGCCGCAGTCCTCCGTCCTTCTTCTTGCCAAATAAAATCGGTGCTACTGCCGGTGATGATGACCGCTGGATAAAGCCATTGGCAAGGTTTGTTTCAATGTAGGCTTTCAAGACTTTCAGCTCGAACTCCGATAGGTTGTAGATCCGTCCATATTGTAATTTGTAGCCCGGCTCTTGGTCAATTGCGTGATCGACTGGTCAGTGCGGCAGAAGTGTGTCTGCCTTGGACTTGCTGAAGACCTCGCCGAAGTCTCGATATTGAGACGGGATATGCACTCCGTTGTCAGTGAAAACCATCTCCACATTGTTTTCCCCTGATATCCATTAGCCTCTGTTTGCAACACGATTTTGGCAAGATTGGAGAAGGGTAGGGGTCCCAGGAGGCTGGATCGGAATGGTTCGCCACAATGGGGCCAAGCCTCGTCATCCAGGTACTCCCTTTGTATCTCTGCGAGCGGGTAGCAGTCATTCAGTGTTTCCCTGCAGACCCCCATCTGCCGCCACTACCACCGCTGCTCCTTGCTCCCCCATTCAGCATCGGCCGGGGCTCGTCTCACCGAATTTTTCCAAAGTGATGCCTTCTGACATTGTTGATGCTCCCATCAGACCAGTGCTCTCATCAATTCGTATGGCGAAGGCTGTGGTGACCTCATTACTAGCAAGTAGGTCGTCGAATGTGGTGGCCCCCAGAACCTGAATATTTACGGTTGGGGGTGGTTTACAAACACTGTGTTCTGCACTTCCATCTCCCTGGGGTAGCGAAGTGATAGTCTGCTGATTTCGGGAATTCCCAACAGGCGTCTGCAAACCTAACAACTGGCCTTTAGACCAGTCAATTTCAGGATTCCTAGATTCAAACCAAGGAAGGCCAAGTATGATATCATAAGCCGTCATAGGCACAACGAGGACATCCAGTTTGTCAACCGGTGCCAAATGTTCAAAATACTGACACCACATTGTCGTTTTCCGACTATCTTTCGCCGACATCATTACCCGGCTATCAAGGCCCAAAGAGCTGTTGTATGGTGGTTCTGATGGCAGTCCAAGTCGCCGAAGCAGTCTGGGCGCCATCAAGATGCTGATAGCGCCACAATCAATAAGAGCTCGAATGCATTACCTCTCTCCATTTATGTCTGGAACATAGAGTTCATGGACAATGTGGGCCGTATCGGGTTTTGTCGTTCCATATAGATATTGGCTTGACATGCATGCTGGGGGAGGCTCCGAAATCACTCTCAGTTTCATCGCAATCCAGTGTGGTTGTATTTCGTCCAAAGTTGCCATTAGAGACCGCATTCTGATAGTTTCAAGACCCAGCTCATACACGTCCGGTCTCTCCCGCTGAGCCAGGTATCTGGAGAAATAGACTAGTTTTTTGATTGGCTATTATCGAAGGATCGCTAGCATTTGACTTGATTACCGCCAGTGCTGGCTATGAGATTCTATGTCTGGTCCAGGAAGGCCGCCTTGCTGTATTTTCTGCCACAGTACTCCTTCTGATGGCGGCCACATCTTCCCCACTGCCCATTTTCTCTCCGGCTCTGGTAGACCTCCATTGCCACCCACGGTGCCGGTGGTAGGTTATTGTGGTTGAAACTAGCGTTTGGCTTCCCCTTGTCCTTCTTCCCTCCTTTCAGCCTGTTGGGAGTCGCTTGTGGTGTTTCTACCGGCTCCAAGATGGAAGGTCGGAATTCGTATTTCTAACTGCCGCCCTTATTTAATTCGTTCGGATACCTTTGCTGTTGCTGTTGACTTCCAGGTGTCTTCTCTTCCGGCGTGTATTCTGAGGCTGAAGAGCAATCAAATAGTTTATTCAATGTCTCAAAATGGTTCTTGTTCTTTTAAAATCCATTGCCGGACTTTCATTTTCAGAACATGTCATGATTCCGACCATGCCATATTGTAGAGAACATCGTGCGTGATCAGGTTCCATCCGGCTCTCCTCCAATTCGTTTTCATTTGGTTGGCGTAGACTGTGACTGATTCGTTTGATAATTGTTGATACTTCTGTATAGCCTTCATTGCCGAGTTCAGTCGTCGGTCCTTATCTCTGTACATCTTCATCAATTCCTGAGCGAATGGTTCCAAATCTTGCAAGTACGGATGTACCTTGTCTCATCAATCGCTAGCCCACTCGGATGGGTTGGTATTCTCCGTTTATTGTTGACTTGCATCTGTTTAGTTATTGGAGGTGTCGAGGAAGAAAATCGCATACTTGACCCAATCAGGGCCCCCTTTTGGGAAAAGGTGTTTATGAGAATCGAAGTTCGACCGTAGGCACTCAAGGAACTTATCTAACTCCTTCACTCCGCCACAGTACCGCACAGGGTAGACCATCTTGAAGATCCTCAATTCAGTCGGCTCGGTGGTCTCGTTCTGTTCGGTAGGCAAACTGCGGCGGACCTCTACCAACATCAAAGTATGTTCTTCTTTCCATTCGGTTTGTTGTTCAAATAGGAGTTTAAGAAGCATCCGATGCTGTGACATCATTGCCTTATTATCATTATCGGTCATCATAGACAGTACATCATCAGTATGCGTTTCGGGCTCAGAATGGGCTGGCTCATCATTGTCTTCTTCATCTTCATTGGTTGGTACGTTTTCTTCTCTCTCGTCAAGAGCTTGACCATCACCGTTGCCACCATCATCAATGAATTCGACCTCCGGTAGTACCAAGACGCGTGCGGTAGGAATAGGGGTAATTCGTCCAATTGATGTTTGGAGAGGCTCCAGGCTGGCACGCACGTCAGCCAGGCGCAATGGAATTCGTAATGCTTCCATTGAAGGCATTCAGGGTTAATTGGCATTGAATTCTTCATGCTGTACAAATCGCGACGTGTTGAAAATGAAGCAAACTCGCGTGGTCTCGTGAGCAAAACGTATCCGGTATCTGAAAGACTGCAAATAGTGTAAGTGTACGTATGCCCACATCCGGCTATGTAGGGATATGTCTGATATTCCAGTATACGGTTGCACACGGCGCACAAGTGAAATCAAGTGGAAAAGTGAGTGGTATGATTTTCGGTAAAAATCTAAGTGTCGTGGCAATGACAGTATAAGTGCAGTTACCCGGCAGTGGACATATCATGTACCGCACTGTTACACGAGTTTGGAGGCCATAGTCGAGCGAGTTTTGAGATGCACTTCGAGACCGTAATTGAGTGAGTTTGGAGATACACTTCGAGGCCATGTTCGAGCGAGATTGGAGACTGTAATCAAGTGAGTTTCAGGATGCACTCGGAGGCTATAATCGAGCGAGTTTGGAGATGCCCTTGGAGGGTGTAATGGAGCGAGTTTGGAGATGCACTTGGAGGCCATAATTAAGTGAGTTTGGACGAGTTCTGGGAGGCAGTCGATGGATGGTGCGCCAGGTACTTATACTCTTTTCATCAGTTAGTTAATTCCAAACCATGGTAATATGACAAAGTGAATTTACCTTGGAGCTCTCATGGAAAGCTGGCTGATGGCGGTCAATCGTATTGGGAGGCACGCCGGAAGCTTAAGCTCCATTAAAGTTTCAACTGGTAATCGTGAGAATGAAGGGAAGACAAACAATCTTGAGTGTATGCTGTACTCGGTATATGTTGTACTCAGCATCAACTCATGATCATGACATGAAGAGATAGAGTGCAATGAAGTAACTTTGTATTCTGCGATGATGGTACGGTTGTGGATGAGAAAGAGAGAGATGGGGGATGAAAATGTGAATGATGTGGAGAATTATGAGCAGATTTGAGAAATCAGGGGGACGACTTGCCTGGTAGGGTTTGGAAGACATTTTTTTGGTTTCATTACATGTCGGATGGAGACTCATACCTGCGGTATCGGGGATGGTAAATTGACTCGCATACAAAATTCTCTTTAGTCCCAGTCTCTCATGATGATTTCCCCCATACCCTCCCATCTCTCTCTGTCTGTTCCTCAACTCTACCATCACCTAATAACACGAAGTTAAGTCATCGCTCTCAATTTCTCCATGCTATGATCAAGAGTCAGCACCAAGTACAGCATACACCGAGTACAGAATACTCCGAGTACAGCACACACCAAGTACAGCATACACCATGTACAGCATATACTGAGTACAGCATACACCGAGTACAGCATACACCGAGTACAGCATACACCGAGTACAGCATACACCGAGTACAGCATACACCGAGTACAGCATACACCGAGTACAACATACACCGAGTCACACATACACTGAGTACTACATACACTGCGTACTGCATTATCCCAAGATCGACTGTCTCCCGCTCCCAGCCAGTCTCTCATCTCTGGGCAGACCATGTTGTACTCAATTCACTGCATTCGCACAATTATGAGTTAACCAATGAATACTACAGTGTTAGCTCCCGTCACACCTCCCTCCCTCCCAAACTACCGCCTCCAGATTGACCTCCTGCTAGTACTCCTCCAATCTCGCTCAACCATGGCTCCAAGTGCATCTCCAAACTTGCTCGATTACAGCCTCCAAGTGTATCTCGAAACTTGCACGATTACTGCCTCCAAGTTCGCACCATAATGGCCTCCAAATGCATCTCCCTACTCGCTCGATCACGGCTTCCAAGTGCATCTCCAGACTCGCTCAATCACAGCCTTCAAGTGTATCTCTAAACTCAGTCGAATATGGTCTCCAAACTCACTCAATTATGGTCTGCAAACTTGCTCGATCACGGCCTCCAGGTGTATCTCCAAACTCGCTCAATTACGGTGTCCAAGTTCGCCAGATTATGACCTCCAAGTCCATCTACACACTCACTTGATTACAATCTCGGAGTCCTTCAAGTGTACCTCTAAACTCGCACGATTACAGTCTCCAAGTTCGCAAGATCATTTCCTCCAAGTACATCCACACACTCGCTTGATCACGATCTTGGAGTCCTTCAAGTGTATCTCTAAACTCACACGATTACGGTCTCCAAGTGTGCCTGATCACTGCTTGGAGTGCATCTCCAAACTCACTCGATTACAACTTCCAAGTATATCTCCCAACTCGCTTAATTACGGCCTCGGAATGCATCTGTAAGTTCACTCGTTCACGGTTTGGTGAAATGGTGGAGCTAGAAGGCAGACAGCCCAACATCAACACTCCACTGCACCTCGCATGGTATCCAAAGGGAATTCATAGGAAAGAGCCCTTCTAGCTCAAGGAGTGTAGGAAGAGGGTGAGAGGATAAAAAGGGATACCCGGTCATGATGAACCTCACAAATTGCTTGGATCCACGAAAGCTCAACATGAGTGCATGTGACCAAGAGCTAGGAAACATAGAGTCTGTATTTCCTATATTGAGATGATGTCTATCTACCCCGGGGTCTTCCAAATATATACTGCCTGTCACTGAGTCCATCTCCGTTATCCCTGTATCTCCATATGTATATATATAGCGAGACTAAGATAATCCCTGCCATATTACGATGTAACGAATCTTGTGACTGTAACACACCAAAATGATTGATGAAATCCCTTGTAGTTATGGAACCGTAAGAACCACTGGTGTGGGAATACGACACCAAGTCTCCATCAGAGCTTGTGCAGAGGTCTGAACTGCTCTTGAGAACTCCCGTGAACCTGCACAGAGGTCTCAGCAGCTCCAAAATTTAACTATCCTAATAGTCAAATTTCATAGCATCCTGAATACATCTCCATCACTGCAGCTGCTTTCAGGAGCAGGTGAGAATACTCTTGCTGAGTCTGGAAGCACTTTGCAAAGCTCCAGGGGGGGGTTAGGAGCATCTGGAAGTACTTAGAAGCACTCGGGAGGGCTACAGGAGTGTCTGGGAGGGTTGCCTATGACTTCCGGACCGAATTACGTTTTGCTGATGTTTTGGTCTCACTCACTCTGTCCGAGATTTTGTGGATCTATGCAATTGCGTGGATCCTCAACAGTGGGTAGTATCATATCTTCTCACCTGATTCCTACGCTCCTTAGTCCAGAACCGCTCTTTCTCATGAATTCCATTTGGATGCTCCATGGGCGTGTCCAGATGCTCCTCCACTTATGCTCGATTACCATCTGTAGTCAAATTGACCGTATGTATATATATAGAGAGATTTAAATGATGCATGCCATATAATGATGTAGCGAATCTTCTGGTAACAAAGATGAATATGATAAGACGAAATGCCTTGTGGTTATGTGTGAATGACTGCTGTGAGAATACAACACCAAGTCTCCCGCAGAGCTGCGCAGCTGTCTCAACTTCTCTCAGAGTCTTCTGCACAGGTCTCTGAAGCTCCAAAATTTGACTCTTCCATAAATCAAATCTCATAGCATTCTCAATGCACCTCCATAACTGCAGGTGCTTTCAGGGGTGGCTGAAAACGCCCTTGCAGAGTCTGAGAGCACTTTGCTTAACTCCTGGGGGGTCTGGGAGCATCTAGAAGTACCTAGAAGCACTGGTGAGGTCACCCAGAGTGTCTGGGAGGATTGCATATTGCTTCTGGGCCAATTTACATTTTGCTGATACATGATCTCTAACACCACCAGCTCAACTCTTATCCATATGACCAAGTCACATCATCCAACACCGCAACACCTCAAACTGCTTTCTTAACTTCATATTGTATACTAATACCACTTCATCTTAATTCTTCATCTTCTCCATATCATCCAATGTCTCTCTCTTTCAGTATCATTATTTTCTTCCTGCTTTCCCTGAAACCATCTCCCTGTAAATCTCCTGTCATCACTCATAACTCGAGCAGTGACAGTATAGCTTCCGGTCGGATGTGCATGGTGCTGATATAGTACTTATATTATGATATTGACTGTTATCAGCATTTCCGCTACGATATACTATCTACTACACAGTATGAGCTGCCTGCCATATGGCATATGGTTTTTGCCCAATACTACCTCCCATATATGAAGGGTCTTATAACTACCAGTATTGTATTTCTACAACTGTGCAAATTCCTAAATCAGCAAGACAGAAGTATATGTTGACACATATAGTCAAGTCACAATGGCAGTGTCATGCCTGTTGAGAGTCTCTTGGCACTTGAGAGTATATGTGGCAGTATGGAGACAAGTAGGTTCTAAGTGAACTGTCAAGTGAAATTCGGGGTATTCTTAAATAGATACTTGGGAGTGTGTATAGATATGTACTGGAGAATGACTCAGAGATGTTCTTTGCAGCATACACCCAGCTGTACTTGAATGTATATTGACAATCTGATTAGAGGTATACATTCAAGCAGAGTGGAAAAGTGCCTTCAAGTGGAACTGAAAGCATCCTTCAAGATATTCTTGAAAATATCTAAAAAGTACATCCGATGGCTTAATGTCAAGTTTATTTTATGAAGTGTATTGTGTAATATCAAGCATATATAATCACATGAATGTTCAGGTAATCTAGTCAATATAGAGGTCTATAGCACTTCATAGTACTATATATCAAATACACTATTACTTATTATCCCAAAAACAGCTTATTCATGAACTGCCTATCACATCTGGCAATTCTTCCAAGTATAGCAATAGCTCCAAGTTATTCTGATGACTATATACAGGGAACATCACCAATTGTGCTTAAGTACTATCTGTAATGAGTTTAAATTGACAGTGCAAACATAGATAGTTTGATGGAGTGATAAGAGTACATATTAAATATATAAGTATTAAAGGTAATTAACAATGAGTAGTACATGTGATTTCCATATATATTCCCAAAAAATGCTATTTTTCCAAATTATGCTACTGTACTTTAATATACTTCCAGACTTATCAGCCACATTTCCAAGTACTCTTCAGATTATTACCAATTCTCCTACATCTTTGCAGATCTGTCACCTACACTTCCAGATACACCTGATGGCCACTGCATATGTCCTGCAACTTTGAAATTTGACAATTATAAAATTATAGTCTGACAACTCTATCTCATTCCCATAGACTGCTGGTGACTAAATTACATTTTGCTGATGAAGTGTGTAGTTGAAAAGGCAACAACTGTACTCTTTATATATAAAAGCCCCAAGTATGAAACCCTAGAATTAAAACTCCATGCAGAGGGTACAAATCAATTCTGAGTCTGAAATGGTGGTCATTAAGACAAGTCTATTCCAGTCTCTAGTAGGTACCGCTGCAACAACAGCAACCCTTCCTCTCCACCTTCTCTTACTATATCTCCTCAGTTCCTTACGATATCCATCGCTGTGGGGAATGGTACTTTCCCATAGGATCGGAAAAAAAATTTAAGCGCCAGGCACTCACCGTTACTGTCAGGGTTTAGGCGCTGGCAGGTGATTGGCGGTATGCCGATATTTTAGGCTTTCAACATTAAAGTTGGGCCAGTGTGGACAATGCTGTAACTGACGGCCGTGACTGTCTACAAAGTTCCTGGCGAACACTGCTCGCAAGCGCCTTCGGCATTTCGCTGGCCCGCCTTGAGAGGACATGGCTTCTGGCTGTTAGCAGATTGAGGAAATATCGCTATATGTCCAGGCCAAGATAGCTACTTGATTACCGCAGCATCGAGAGGGGATTCTGAAAGCGTTCAACTCGACCAACAGAGATAAATAAAAGGCAGGAAGATTGTCGTACTTGGGTTTGGTGGTTCCTTCGGGTTGCGGTGCATCCGCTCTCCGTTGACAGATTCGGCATGCGGGATTTGGCATACCGAACAATTTCCTGTGGAAAGGATGGCTCCTTACGAACGACAGGAAGCCATACGCCGACAACACACCCCGAGACCAGCAAGCCGCTAGCCGCCTAGGCCAACTCACAACACCATCCATCTCCGATACTCACCCAGCTGCCATACATGCCAAGTAGCTGTCCTAAACTTCTAGGTCTATTCATTGGTATCAGGTACAAGGTTTCCCGCCCACACAGTAACGCGGTAAGGATGAAGCGATTTCAGAAGACTGTTAACTCACAGTATCTGAAGATATCTTAGAAGTATAGACAGACGCCTAAAACTACCCCATTCAACAGCGTCACAGACAGTCGCTCAGCCCCCAAGCGTCAGTGATAAGCCATGACTAGTGACGTGACTGAGGCTGTGGTCATAGTCACGTGTCAGTAAGATCTAGTCGTCAGCTTTCTCCAGACAAGAGGTGGAATTAGAACACCTTGCCACTTACGACAAGATTCTTAACCTCTAAATAGATCATCTTTGGCGCTGTGCTCGACATTTAATTCTCATAACTTCTCTCCTGCTCGGTTGCGACAGAATCTCAAACGCACCTCTCCTGAGTAATCTCCTGTACAAAGCGGTACCCCTGCCAGACGAGACACCGTCAGACCTCCACCAACCTGCTTCCATCACACTTCGCTTTAACTTCTTCGGCAATCAATCCATCGTACTCAAACTCTCAAAAGCCTCCGTCTGTCAACCACCATCGATATTTACCACTACACTACGACAATCACGACAAACGACCCACAACCACATATCTTTAATCGTCCCGCGCGTCCTAAACGATGGCCGATCAGCCCTACGACCCGTACATCCCCAACAATGGTGCCGCAGGCAGCGCCCAGGGCGGCGCACCCGGTAATCAGAGAACTGCAGCTATCCAGCAGGTTGGTCCCCAGCCTCTGATTTTACTTCTATCGCACCATGATCGCAGAACGGTGGAGGTGATGTTTAAGTTATTTGGTTCCCCCTTGGCACCCGTCGGCTACAGAGTGAGAATCAAGCACTGGGTTTCTACGGCGAAAGCAACGGGCTTTGCAATATAGCCAACTTTGATAGGCTTTGAGTATGCATGTGCGCTGCTCCGTGCGCTGACTGGTGGTGTGATTGCCTTACTTTCAGCCCCCGGTTGACCAGAGCTTGTAAAGCTCAACAATCATTATCTGGAGCGTCAGTCGGGAATTGCTTGGAGCAGATTGAGATTTCCCATAAAATGTTCGCTAACACATTGCTTTCGGGCTAATGTAGCAAATCGATGATACTGTTGGTATAATGCGCGAGAACATCAACAAGGTTGCAGATCGCGGTGCGAGACTTGACAGCCTTCAAGACAAGACTGGTATGTTGATCGAAGCTGCAAGCAACGATTTCTGCCACTCCAAACTGTAAATCCGGGTATACTGAACATACGGCTTTAGACAATTTGGCCGTTTCTGCCCAGGGCTTCCGTCGTGGAGCCAACCGAGTTCGAAAGCAAATGTGGTGGAAGGATATGAAGATGCGCATGTGCATAGTTATTGGTATCATTATCCTGTTGACGATTATTATTGTACCAGTGGTTATGACGTAAGTCATGGTGATATCTATTCCTGCCTGTATACGTGCGTCGCAGTAATTGGCACTAACTAAGGTATAGAAACAAACATTAATAGCCCGCCGGCAAAGTCATGAGACCGTGGTAATACTTTGTTTTGGTGGAATCCGCGAGGTAGACTGGTGCGGGGAATTGGTGAACTTTTTATGGGTTTCCAAGTGTATCTTTTATGTTTGATGTTTCGGTTTTCATATGCTTTCCCTTTCATTTTGCGTTGGGGCGCAGTTGTTACACTTCGGGCGTGCTTCTTTACTCCGCAGCATACGTCCAGAGAGTGCTCTTGATTGAGACAGTTGGGATTAAAGGCGATGATGGTTATTTCCTTCTTACGAACTGCAATGGTTCTAATGATATGAATGTACACTTCACTTGGTCAGTGGAATTTGTGCTTTATCTTAGAGTACAGCGGGACAGTGAACCAATGGCATTTTATCCCATATGTAACGATCTGTATTGTGATGGTTTGGCTACTACGTATTCGGGCAGCTTACTGGACAAAGACTTCCGACCACGGCGACATCACAGATGCTGACGTAGGGCGAGAGTCGCTCACATTCTCGCAAACTTCTAGAACAAAGAAGCTATTTCCTCCCCATCACGAGTATTATCGATGTACCATTGCAAATATGCAAGGAGCCTCGATGAATCGGAGTCTCATTCTCGGTTTATGGCTGTAAATCTGAGATCATGGAGCGCAGAGCGGGGTACTCGTTTGCTATGGAAAATATAAATTATGTTTTACTAAGACCGACTGGTCTCGTCTCCTGCATACATGTGTTCTCTGGTACTCCCTTTTCAATTCTTCACTCTTGTACTTTTTTTGTCGGTCCTTACCTGAGACTAACTGGGGGCTCAACTTTAGTTGTGACATATACATACTCAGATTTGACAAACCCGTTCAACGCCCAACCTGGGGTCTCCTAGCCAGATGCTCCCCAATATCACATCCCGTCAATGTATGTCTGTCCAATCCTGGCTCATGTCTCGGGACGGAGTTGTCCTGCAGTAGTCACCTGATAATATAGGGAAACATGCTCCGGCAGCAGAAATTTTCACCGCAGCCTGAATGGAACTCAACCACCGCAGGATTCAATTGCATGTAGAGTATCGGTGTTCGAATTTGGCAGATCTTGGACAGTTTTTTTTAGAGCTGCCCAGATCCTGATTATGTGCTCGAGTGGTGTGGCATGCGAGACAAGACAATGCGAGTTCTCGGGTGGCCCCGGGATATGTACGTCTTTTCTTGATGTTCAGAATCTCGAGAAAACATGCCACTTCCACCAAACATCAAATATCACCCACGAAGCCCAAGACCCTCTCGGGATCCCACTAACACGAAATCGTTCCGTAGCAACTTAGATCTCGTCAGTCCGGGGCAAAGTATGTCCATGTGTTTAGAAGAATTAGCACAACAGCAACGTAGCCGTGGGGCCGTCGATTGATCAGCTTTTTCCTGCACATCGAGGAATATGCATCCGATGGTGTGCGAATGAGCTAATGGAATTTGTTTTTGCGTAAACAGAGTGTGGCAAAGACAGATGGATCGGCGGCGGCCAATTGCTGCTACAAGTGGATTAGCAACTTTGGGGTTTTGCGGAGTTTATTTGTGTGAAGTAGACAGTCTGTAGGTCTGCGGGGCCAAACTGTGCACTGATGGAGACTCCAACTATGACATCAATGAAGCGGGACCAAGTGACGTTCCCATTCTGCCTATAGGTGTTTAGTCTCCACTGGAGAGCACGTATCCCTCGAAGCTCTTAACGCTCCTCAGCGGCGTTCCATTCATATCTCGGTCAATGCTCGCGCTCTCCCGGCAAAGTAGGGCCCGTATTAGCACTATCCGGTGCGGCGACCTCCCACTGCGGGATCTGCTTCGAGTGGTGAACTTCCATGAAGATCGGACTTGGCATGCGGAGAGAACAGGTTATTTTTGTGTCACCAGTCCTTGAAAATTTTCGATGTCTGGCATCACGCAGCTGGCAACCAGCAGCCATTGTGAAGAACATATTGACCTGTACGCTAGATTTTTTCATCCCTATCAATCTATCTCTGTCTGTTCCTTCGATTGTCCCACGGCAGCTTTGAAGAATTGAAGAACTGAATTGACTCGACAAGTTCCGTCGAGCCGCCGACTAGAGTAGTGTGGTGTGGGGCTCTTTCGCCTTTAAACCCGCTCATTGCTCATTGTTACTTCCCCGCCTTCTCCTTCAGAGCTGGTTTTTTTTGCGCGGATTGATTTGATTCCTTTCAGTCAATCGTCCTCGCGGCGTCTCATTCTTGATCTCCACTCACCTCCTCCCCATAGTTCACCAAATGCTCCCCTCCGCTCTCCGCAGCTGCTCGAGGCGGTCCCTTCGCTCCTCTCCGGCAAACCTATGCACATTTAGACCGAATTTCGCCGCCTCTCCGATTGCGGCTGCGAAACTTAAGGCTTCGTATGCCACGTCCACCTCCCCAAACCCTGCCTCGCCTGTCTCGACTCGATCAACCGTCATTCAACTGCTGAACAACATTGGCTCCAAGCGCGAAGTTGAGCAATACCTTTCACATTTCACCTCCGTTCAATCGCAGCAATTCGCTGTCATCAAGGTCGGTGGGGCTATCATTACCGAACACCTCGAATCTCTTTCCTCGTCACTAGCATTCTTAAACCATGTCGGCCTTTTCCCGGTCGTCGTTCATGGGGCTGGGCCCCAGCTCAACAAGTTGCTCGAAGATGCTGGCGTTGAGCCCCAATTCGAGGAAGGTATTCGGGTCACCGACGGGAAGACTCTCGCGGTTGCAAGACAGCTATTTTTGGACGAAAACTTGAAGCTTGTGGAGGCATTGGAGAAGATGGGTGTTCGTGCTAGGCCCATCACCGGAGGTGTTTTCCAGGCCGACTACCTTGACCGCGTAAAGTACAACTTTGTAGGAAAGATCAACAAGGTCAACAAGTCCCCAATTGAAGCAGCCATCCGCGCCGGCTGCCTCCCAGTCCTTACTTCTACTGCCGAAACTGTCGAGGGTCAATTGTTGAACGTCAACGCCGATGTTGCAGCCGGAGAGTTGGCTCGCGCTTTGCAGCCGCTCAAGATTGTATACCTCTCGGAGAAGGGCGGCCTTTTCAACGGAGAGACGAATGAAAAGATTTCTACCATCAACTTGGATGAGGAATACGACCACTTGATGTCTCAGTGGTGGTGCCGATTTGGCACTAGACTGAAGATCAAGGAGATCAAAGACCTCTTGGACAGCCTTCCACGAACTTCCAGTGTGGCAATCATTCATACCGAAGATCTCCAGAAGGAGCTCTTCACAGACACGGGAGCTGGCACATTGATCAGAAGGGGATATAAACTCACAGCCAAGACTAGCGTAAAGGATTTCCTCGACAAAAACAAGTTGAAGGAAGTATTGGCTCGGGCTAAGACTGATGGCGGACGCTACTATAACGAGCTAGAATCAAGACCTTTCAAGGCTTACGCAGATGAGCCCTTGGATGTTCTTGCGGTCGTTTTCCCTGGCGAAGGATCCCAGCCAGCTGTATTGGACACCTTCACATCCACCAAGGCCGGATGGCTCGGGAACGTTGCTGACAACGTCTTTAACGCCGTCAAACGGGAGTATCCAAAACTGGTGTGGAGCGCAGAACACAATGATGAAAACTTGGGCTGGCACTTCGACAAGGCTCAGGGTAGCTTTGCCCATGGCGGAAAGGTATTGTTCTGGTACGGCGCCGAGTCTCCAGAGGAGGTGAAATCCATTATCGGTCAGTATGCTGGCTCGGTACAAGCTGCAGAAACATCTTCCAGCGGTATCACTGGCGTAAAGCAACAAGCTAGAGCCTTCTCCACATCTGCCCGTCCCGGTATGCGGAAGGGATTTACCCAAAGTGTACATGTCTCCGGAAGACGCGGATTTGCTTCCACAACGAACCCGAACCCCCCTATGGGGAAGCAAAATGCTTCAAACACAAAGCCTTCGAGAGTCGCTCTCATCGGCGCACGAGGCTACACTGGCCAAGCGCTCATCACCCTCCTTAACTCTCACCCTAGGTTCGAATTGACGTACGTCTCATCGCGAGAGCTAGCCGGAAAGACTTTGGAGGGATACACGAGGGGAGGTAAGGATATTACCTACCAGAATCTCGGAGTTGAAGATATCCGACGAATGGAGGAGAACAATGAAGTCGACTGCTGGGTGATGGCGTTGCCGAACGGAGTTTGCAAGCCATTTGTAGATGCCGTGGATCAGGTAGGAAGCGGCAAGAGTGTCATTGTCGATTTAAGTGCAGATTATAGGTTCGATGACAGATGGATCTACGGATTGCCTGGTATGCTCTAGCCCCTTCAGAAATCCCTACCAACACAAATTAATGTGGTTAGAACTGGTAACTCGATCGAAGCTTGCTAAGGCTACTCGTATCTCCAACCCTGGATGTTATGCCACAGCCGCCCAATTGGCCATTGCACCTCTAGTGTCGCACCTCGGAGGCGACCCATCCATCTTTGGTGTTTCTGGTTATTCCGGCGCAGGAACTAAACCGTCCTCCAAGAACGATGTGAATAAGCTCAAGGACAACTTGATTCCATACTCACTGACGGATCACATCCACGAGCGTGAAATTGGAAGCCAGCTCGGCATACCTGTTGGATTCATGCCACATGTCGCAGCTTGGTTTCAGGGAATCCACCATACCATAAACATCCCATTAAACAAGGCAATTACTTCGCGGGATATCCGCAACCTCTACCAGGACAGATACGCTGGTGAGAAGCTGATAAAGGTCGTGGGAGAGGCTCCATTGGTGAAGAACATCTCTGGCAAACATGGAGTAGTGAGTTGATCCAATGAACAGCGGTACGCTTCGTATATACTTACATTAGCGGTAGGAAATCGGAGGCTTTGGTGTTCACTCATCGGGCAAACGGGTGGTTATCTGTGCCACAATTGACAACTTACTAAAGGGTGCCGCAACTCAGTGCTTGCAGAACATGAATCTAGCACTAGGATACGGAGAATATGAGGGAATTCCTCTCCCTTAGATTACTGTTACGATAACCATGGGTAAATGAAGAGATGGATGTAAGGTTAGATGAATTGATGGGGATTTTTCTTTGTTCTGGCGAAAAGAGCTTGCTTAAGATTGTTGTGATTTTCACCTATAAATGTGGATTCTTTTTTTTTGTCGGCGGAATGTATGTATGATACCAAATATTGGACAATGCAAACTCATTGCCAGGTTCATCGTGAAAATTAACGAGTTCGCTCGTCCTTTGGACTGCACTCTAGCTTAAGATATAAAGATAGTGATCACTCTTTTATCCCAAATCTCTTGATCCACCTCAGCGCCCTCTCCTCCAATCGCTTCTCCCTCTCCCTCTCCTCACCCGCAATTTCCTCCCCTACCCACCCTTCAAGTATCCCCATCAACCTCCTCCTCGCCTTTAGTTCCAATAACCTACCAATAAACGTCCTAACAAAGCACCATAACCCCTCATGTCCAGGTGCAATATCACAAAACCTCATAACCTCCTCCAGCACCTTCTCCACAACTACATCTCGCACCCTCTCCAGCAAAAACCCTAAAAACATCCACACTCCCACATCCGCTGCATGCCGCCAGCAAAAGCTTAAATGTGTCTCCACCGTTTCCACCCCTACCTCACCCCCATCAGCAATCACAGCCCGCCGCGCATAATCCCACGCGTAATAGTTCCGTGGATGCACCTCGGCGCTCCTCTGCACCACCTCGAGCTCGCGACACAACGCTAGCTCAAGCGCAAATGTGGTCACCACCCACCGCCGATGGCTCCACAGAAGCGGTGACTTGCTATGGCGAGGGAGCGGAGAGGTGAGGAAGCTCTCCAGTAACACAAGTTCCTCGGCTGGTGAGTGGTGAGAGGCGAGCAGCAGTCGCTTACGCGTGTTAACTGCTGTCAGGTGCTCTGATGCAGTAAGAATCAGGATCGTTGTTGCGTCTAGGAGTGCGGCGGGGTCATCGGCGGTGGAGGGATTGATAAACACGGTGCGCGCGTGGGTGAAGGCGGATATTAAGCATTGTTTTGGGATGCCGAGGTGCGGGGTGGAGATGAGGATTTCTAGGGCTGGAGAGGGGAGGATGGAGATTTGTGCGGCGGTTGTGCGATGGGCGTGGAAAAAGGTAGTGAGAATTGTGTATGCGGTAGACATTGCAGGAGGTTGTGGAGCTAATACCTTGAACCCTGTTCTAAGATTGTAGAGAGGTATTATTAAATGGGCATCAATGCAGGAATCACAAGTGGAAGAAATAATCTAGACGTTTTTTGCTTTTCTTTCCGATATTTCACTGACTTTGGAAGGTAGTTTAAGGTGACAATATCTATTCCCAGGCGAGTGGATATGAGGTCATGCGCTGTCACTCGTAAATTGTTTCCCAGAGTTATGAGATTCAGTTCTTGTGAGATGGTGTTATCGCTCTTGGCTTTTTGGGTTTTATTAATCATTAAGGATGTTGTATATGACGCGCTTGGTTCGCCCCGGTCGGGGAATGCTGGAGTTCGCCTCAATGAAAGCCTCACCCCAATAGAGTTTTTATTGGCTCAACGACTTCAGTGACTTTCTGTAAAACCGAAGTATTCCCCGCACTTCTTGCTTTTTACCATCGCCTCACTCTGCCTCGTATCTACCGCAACGACCAACGCTTCATTCCACCTCTTCTCTGCTGCAACGACCAAAGCTTCACTCCATCTCTTCTGTTGCAACGATGAAGCTACTCTGCTTACACTTCCCTTCTCTCCGACACAAGAAGAATCCGAAACCAAGCACCTCCGGCTCCAGGGTTGCAAAGCCGGTTTCCGCAATCGAAAAGATATGCTATGTCGAGAGGCTAGTTCTCACTAAGTTCGAGTTCCCAGCCCCAGATGCAGCTCCCTACTTCCATGTAAACTCTCAGCGGATGCAACCCTTGACTGCCGCGGAGTATCTCCGCTCCCTTGAGACAGACCTTGAGGACCGAAACATATATTTTGCCCGGAAGAGGAAGGACCCCGAGGCGCCCATTATCATCGGCACTACTGATGAAAAGAAAATGTTGCTTGCCGATGATATGATCAGGGAACTCCGGGAATCTCAGCACCGTTTGGTCCCCCCGGCAGAGTTTCGGGCGGCGGTGTTGCGGGATGACCCGAAGTGTGTATATCTTGCGGTGGATCGGAGTGGTGAGTTTTCCCTTGTTGAGCTAGGTGAGGAGGATTGGACTGATCAGTAGAGTAGACTGGTTTGCGTGCGGCGGGAACTAGTTAGCAGATTATGTTTTTTGACAAATGATGGGGGATTCTGTTCTCGAGGAATGATGGAGAATTATGTTCTTGAGGATTGATGGAGGATTATATTCTTTGAATGATGGGGTATTACGTTAATTACGCTATAATGAATAACGAGGCTTGAAATTTTCTGCGGATTTTTGAGGTTCGATTCAATGTTGATATCACTCAGTTACGGCTGATATCATGATATGACCGTGCTGGACCTGTGGGCATTCGTTGGGGGCGGCGAACTGTTAGATACCAGGCCGTCAGTAGCTATGTGCATCTTAATCTTTCCAGAGACCTTGAGCTTCTCACAGATCATATACTTCCAATAGAGATTGGACCTTTTCAAAAGACTGTTCGGATAGAAGATTTTGCTAACTCTGCTGCCGCGCTTGACATTGTTTGAACTAAACGTATACCCGTAGGAAATTCATAGAATAGCATTGGTGACACCCACGCAGCTAGGTACACAAATCATGCAGCTCTATCCCTATTTCTATGGGACCCTTGATCCTTTGGGTTGAATCTTTTCCAGCCACAACGCTAGGACATTCAGAGATGTTGGGTGAATTCCAACTCCCCAGGCCCTTTGGAAAGTTGTGCAGTTGCTCGCCTTCAGATATACAAAGGTTGGTAACATTGACCCTGCATTGGCCTCTGCCATAGTGACCCGCCAACAGTTGGCGATGTGCAGAAGGCTATACGTACCCTAGGCTCCACCTGGACTGAATACTTGTTGTGGCTACCCCTAGCCCTGGTGCGACCTCACGGCTAGTGTCGGTTCGAGGTTAGGTTTGGCACGCCGTTTGTGATGCTCCGCCGAGCTCTCGGGTGCTTCCCCACGCACCGCTAACCCCACATCCCGCATCCCCCATCCAGAATCCCTGCAGAACCACATCATCACATAACCTTCCCGTCGTCCGAGATACCAAGCCCGAATTCTCTCGAACTCGTATAACTTGAATAGTTGTCCTCCAGTAGCAGCATAAGCAGCAGCTCTTGCAAATTGATATCCCTTCCGTTTCCCCCTCATATACACACCGCAATGGCTTCAACTGCTTGTATCCGAAGCTGCAGAGTCCAGAAGCAGACAGCTGTGAGTGTTCCATTCTAAACTATGGAAGAGATGAGCTTGTCTGACGTGATCCTTCCCTTATAGTTCCGACCTCTTTCAATTGCATATACCAACCAACGACGAGTATCTACATCCCAGAAAGATCTGAAGCAAACCCTCAAAGAAGTCATCCCAGCCAAGCGAGAACAGCTCAAGAAGTTGAAGGCAGAACATAGCGACAAGGTGCTGGGAGAGATCAAGGTCGAAAATGCAATTGGTGGCATGCGGTATGTCCCCGCACGCTGTCACCGGACACCAATTCCTAACGTTACCGCAGTGGATTGAAGAGCATGCTCTGGGAAGGATCTGTCCTTGACGCAAACGAGGGTATTCGATTCCACGGAAAGACGATAAAGGAATGCCAGAAGATTTTGCCGAAGGGGAAGTCTGGAGAGGAGATGCTTCCCGAAGGAATGTTTTGGCTCCTGTTGACTGGCCAAGTTCCCTCAACTGAACAAGTTCGGGGGCTGAGTCGGACGCTGGCTGAGAATGCCAGATTACCGAAATTCGTCGAGCAGTTGCTAGATAATCTGCCTACAACCTTGCATCCCATGACTCAATGTACGATCCCCTCTTGCCTCTCACGATTCGGATGATTGTGCTGACGGTGCTTGGTATAAGTCGCAATTGCGGTTTCTGCTCTGAACCACGACTCCAAGTTCGCAAAATTGTATGAGCAGGGTGCTCTGTCTAAGGCAAACTACTGGGAGCCAGTCTTTGACGATTCGATCCAGCTCCTTGCGAAGCTGCCCACCATTGCCGCTAAGATCTACCAAAACACCTATATCGGTAGTGGGCCGCTACCAGAAATCGATGTAGAGCAAGATTGGTCTTACAACTATGCTGCTATGCTTGGAAAGGCCGACAATGAGGGATTTGTCGATCTTCTTCGACTCTACCTTGCCCTGCATGGTGACCACGAAGGTGGAAATGTCTCTGCACACGCCACCCATCTCGTTGGATCAGCTCTCAGTGATCCATTCCTTGCCTACTCTGCTGGCCTCCAGGGTCTTGCCGGTGCCCTCCATGGATTGGCGGCACAGGAAGTCCTCCGCTTTATCCAAGCCATGCAGAAGAAGATTGGAAGCAGCTATATGCCTCAAGACATAGAGAACTACCTTTGGGATCTCCTCAAATCCGGCCAAGTCATCCCAGGTTACGGTCATGCCGTTCTCCGCAAACCAGATCCTCGTTTCGAGGCCCTCATCGACTTTGCCAAAAGTAGAGAAAGCGTCAGGAACAGCGAAATCTTCAAGCTCGTCGAGAAGACCAGCGAGATTGCGCCTGGCGTATTGACGGCACATGGAAAGACAAAGAACCCCCATCCCAATGTCGATTCTGCTTCCGGATGCCTCTTCCACCATTATGGCATCAACCAGGATCTGTACTATACAGTCACCTTTGGTGTAAGTCGTGGACTGGGTCCATTGGCGCAGTTGATTTGGGATAGAGCGTTAGGTCTACCAATTGAGAGACCAAAGAGTTTGAGTATGGAAGCAATTACGAAAGCGGTTGGAGCTTAGAGATGGACATGGTGGAGCATGGAGCATGGAGTCTTGCGAGCGTTGTATGAATCTTGTCAAAATACCTACTGTACTGTATTGTACCTTCCTGTCGTATCACTTCTCGGTGATTGATTTTGGCAATTAAACCCTAGCCCTTCTTTTACATCTCATCTCATTCTTATGCATAGCCACCCTAAATCGACCTCATGTTCTCCCAGTTGTTACTTTAGATGTAGAACCGCGTCAGTTACGACTATCAAGAACACGGCGTGGCAAAAAAATAGAACAAACCGTACGCTACCAAATAGTGATTAATTTCCAATACGGCAGGCGCGAGCTCGGGTAATTCCGACTAACTGTGGGGTGTCAGGTTGCTGACGTTGGCAGGGAGACCACGGGCCTGACGGAATGAGTTTTGGATTAGTTATGAAGTAATGGATCTGATATCAGTATCAGGGAGATTCGTTACTAGGTACAAGACGAGAACATTCTCGAAGGGTTGTTAGGGCTAGGCTACAAGGCAGTATGAAACATTCCCGAGAAGAAACCAACAATTTAAATTATTTAAAACTCTTTATGACTTATTCGATGTCATGATAGATTCTAATTTACATACACTTCCCCTTCCATATGTACAAAAAACCCTTCAACCCAAACCCTCTATTACCAAAAAAACAACTCAAGTCATGGGTTGAACCAAGGTAACTACCAGACTCTCTGGGTATAAATACACAAAACTTGTAGAATTTTCCCCTCCAGTCCAAAAACAGATAAACCACGTTGAAAAAAAAAGTAAAGGTGATACAATAAAAATATGGTGAAACTAAAAAGATAAAACCCACCCAAAAAAAAGCCATTCAAAAGGAAGGTTGAGCAATCCTAAGAAAAACAAACACTAGTCCGTCTATCAATCGACGTTTATAGGGTCTTTGCAGCTGCCGCCTCGGCCTGCAGGATAGCCTGTGAGGTACCCTCACGCTCCTCGCGCGAGCGGAAAGTCCACTTGCCCCGCTTGAACCAGTAGACGAAGATTATCAAGAACACACCGGCGTACACGGCCGAGACGTAGTTCATTGTTCCGGGGGTGACGGGTTTGGTGTACGGCAGCGAGTACATGCCGAGGGTGAAGAGGGTCCACGCCAGCAAGACATAGTTGCAGAAATGGCCGAATCTACCGAGCCAGAAGGGGCCGTGGGGGATGTTGTCTCGGCCTTTCATGAGGAGGAGGATCACGGGGATGGCGTAGGAGATGTAGAGGAGGACGATGCAAGCGGTTACCATGCTGTTGAAAGCAGTGGTAGATCCGATGTACAACAGACCCAGGATTCCAACAATGATACAGCTCATTGTGTGCGCATTGAAAGGTATCCCCATCTTGGGGTGCACCTTGACCCAGTATCGCGAGCCGGGAAGACCACGGTCACGTGCGAAGGACCAGCACAGACGAGCTTGCCATGTGTGGCAGGCAATCTGGCATCCAAGACCGGTAAAGCAGATAAGGAACTCCATGAAAGTGGCACCTGGGATGGATCCGGTGGCCTGGTAGTAAAGCTCCAAGATCGGTGTCAATGTAGGTGTGTTTACGAGTTGGTCAAGATCCGACATCGAGAAGAACATGGCGATGGAGTAGATGAAAGAGGTGACGAATCCAATTGCAACAGTTCCTATGATTGCGAAGGGAATGTTCCGCTCAGGATGCGGTACTTCTTCAGCTAGATGAGTGGCAGAATCCCTATATCGTATCAGTCCTACAATTGAGTGAAGGGTGATGCTTTCGCACTCACAAGCATGAGAACGCCCAGTTAGGATTGATAAGTCCAACAATGAAGGCGATTCCACCAGATTCCCAACCAGTGTTATTCACAAATGTTCCAAAGACGAATTTAGCGTCTTTCTTAGACGACGACTTGGCCAGTACCGCGATGGTGATTGTCACAAAGGAAACGAGTGACACAAACAGGAAGAAGTTTGCGACCCCGGGCAGAGTCTTTCCGTAGCAGTTGAAGATGTAGGCCACGAAATTAAAGATCTGGTAGGCAACGAAAACCATCCATCTTTGAATAGTCCTATCAACGTCATCAGCATGAGTCTCCTACCACTACCTAAATAAACCAGTGAACGCCTACAATTCTGGATGGTTGATTTGGATCATGCCCATCAACGATGCACCAATAGACAAAGCAACACTCGCGGAAGTAAAAATGCTACCTGCATAACCAACAAAACCCGTAGTATACGCCAAAAAGTTTGACCACTCAGGCGGGGCCAATACGCTTGCCCAGAAGTATTGTCCACCAGAGTTAGGCATCGCCGAGACCAATTCAGCCAGAGAGACAGCTACACATCCGTTGATAAGCGTGAAAATGATGATGCCGTACACGGTGACAATCGGACCTCCGGAGTTGATACCGGTGACCAAGGACGCTGAGATACCGAACCAGGAGTTGGTGAGCGCGAAACAGATACCCAATAATGACCATTTGCTGAAATTTCTCTCTAGATCTTGGGCATAGCCCATCTCTACAGTCATGGGATGATCACCGTTAGCATCAATCGAAACTGAGCCATTGCCATCAATTCACCGAGACGATGCAATCAATTGCTCGCAACGGCAGAAACTCAAATGCTATGGCAAGCCATCGATTGGAACGCGCAAAACATTCATGAATACACGAGATCAAACGGGACAACGAATATCACGCGACGAAACCGTCTACTGCTCTGCTCGATAACTGAGGCGGGAGTGGGGCACGACGGATTGCGGGGGCGGAGAAAAAGGGTTAAACCAACCTGCCAGTTTAGCTGCATCTACGTCGATCGATGTCAAATCTTGGTCATATTCGCCATATGGAGGCTTCTTCTTGTCCTTCTCCACATCTAGCTGAGGCTGGTTCTCCATAATGTCGGGTCCGGGCACGAATACCAAGTTACAAAAGCGCGGCGGATACTCTAGTTCAGAGTTGTCGGAGTAAGAGACTGTAACGCGGTGGTCCCCGAGAGTGTTGCGTGCCTCTATTGATGGCGGGGTGTTGGATGAGCACGGGCAGACAGTACGGGCAGGGCAGATAAACAACTTTGTCGCAACAGATTCGAGGAGGAGGTTTAATGCTGTGAACCCAAATTTCGGAAGCAACCGCAGATGAATTTTTTCTCCGCAGTGGGGCGGAAAGCCTCGTTTAATAACTCCAGCCGGCGTTGGTACGGCCAATCAGCGCTATAAATTTTCTACAGAGAAAGTCCTACGCGAGTTGGGATCCCTTGTAGGTGCTGGGCGATTTGCAGAACCTTGTTTAATTACTTACCTGGGTAGTCCATACGGTGGCTATCAATCTACGCTAACGGCAGCTACTCGACGACCCGCGTCTTCCTGGTACAGTAGGTGGTACAGCAGGTGTTTATCATGCAGATACGAACTTGCAGATGTATCGGCTCTACTGCTGGCCACATGGCAAGATCAGTTGAACTATTCATCTTTTGGAACTGGCCCCGAAGCGGTGAAGCCGGCCAGCCTGATATCGACATCTTCAGTGGTACTCACCCGCATATGCACCCCAGCACAATCGATGTCTTCTCTCAATCACTATCTATTTGTTAGAGATTCACAGTATCAACTTTTGCATACCGACTAACATCTTATAAGGATGATGGGTGGAAATTTTCAGTGATAAGTGGTTAGACACGGAAAACCGTTCTCCAAAACTCTGGATAAACTTCAGAGTATGTGTCTTTTCACGAGTCCCCTTGGCGCTCTAAAACACCGACCTGCAAAGCCTGATGAAGGTCATTCAAGCTTTTTACTCTACTGATAGGAAGGATCTGGCTATATTGTTGTTTAATCATACTATATTCACTCTATCCAGAGTATGACAGTTCCCATAGACCCCCTCCCCCTCTAGATGACCGTGGAGATCCCAATCCTCTACCCTTACTCCTCAAGGATCTGGCCTTATAGCCTTGTTATAACGGATCATGATATCCAGGGTTAGGGTAACAGGAGTGGTACAATCGTCAGTTGCAGGGCCCGTAATCACATCAATTCCTGCCAGACTGGATAGGATGAATTTAGAGTTGATATATATAGCCTTCCACTACCTTATATTGGGATGAGTTCGTAAATACCCCATGCGAACCTAAGAAGCAGGAATCCCCCAGCATAACGACTCAACGATAACTTCTTCAAACTTTACTGACCTACAACCAACTCCAACTCCACACAGCACAACCATTGGCAATATTCTTCATCACCCGATCGAGCCTTAGGAGATCGTTTTCTTCTCTCACCTCTGAATTCATTATAAACTTCCTTCAGTGGGGTACTTCTTGTCTTTGAAGATTGACCCAATAATGATCATATGTTCTTATGCTCTGCATCGATTATTAGTCGGAGCTGATCCCCACAAGTACCACCCAGATGCGTTGGTGCCAGACAAAAAGGCGCCTGTTCTTGAGCGGGGCAATGTGGCGGCGGTGATGTGGGGAAAAAACGACTTGACGCTGACGAAGTTTCAATGGGTGTGGTTGAAGTTTTCACTGACTGGCTAGAAATTCATGATTACAGCTAAACGGAACATTGCAGGTTAAAGAAGGGGTGATTGGCGGCGTTTAGTACTGGTGAATATGACAATGAGTCGTTGCAGGTCGAGGAACTCGGCATGAATTTTATGTACATTAAGGGGAAGGTATTCTCTCCCTCGCCTCATTTACTCCTGGGTATGTTGACCACTGTAGATGCTTATAGTCATGAGCTTGTTTCAAACGGTCAGCCAACTACAGCGCTCCTGTCATTGTCGGTCAGGACGAAGACATCATAGGGAAACGACGTACTTCGAAGCAGCTCATCCGTAAAGAAAATGCTGGACGGAGACAGACAGTTCTTTGGCAAGCGGCGTCTGATTCGCATCAGTGTGTTCCCAAGCTGATAGATCGGTCCGATATGGCTTTTACCAGGCTAATCTATATCAAGGCGGCTTTTTATATTGACACTAATTTGATACTTAGTCCCCGCAAGAAATAAACTAGATTTCCTAATTCATTGACATTAACATTTCTGATTCATGTACTCCCTGGCTCGATTCAATCACCTCCACCAGGGTAGGATAGGTGCTGGGCGCTCTGTAGATGTTTTCGAGTGTCGGTAAGCGTCAAGAGATATCTAGAGCCTAAAAGTGCCTACCAGTGGGTATGAAACCTACAGCGAATTCCTCCTTGGGCTGCACAGTGACGAAAACTGCCACATATCTGCAGAACGGACAGATAAGTTCCCATAGATCTATAAGCCAGATGCCCCCAAATGTCTCAGCAGGCTTCACCGGCGCTTGCGGATATGCTGTTAATAGTGTGGGCCAGGTGAGCATTAGCCGGCGCCCGGATAACTGCGGATTTTTTAGCTAGACGCCCGGTCGCCGGTCGTATTTCAAATCACCTCAGGGCATAGAATAGTGAGCAGCATTAAAGCAGCACAATTCAATGGAACAATGCCTAGAATGCAATGAGGATATTGGCAGTCATTCAGTAAATATGTGGGAAAAATAAGGAAGTTGCTACATGGGTTGTTAATGTAGAAGGTTTTTGGCTCGGAGAGCAGTGCGGACACCCACAGCACTTTCTAGAATTGGAAGAGAGTAACAGATCCCATGGAAAGAGCGTCAGAAGCGGGCTACAAACAATTCGTAATAGAGAAAGAGCTTCAAAAAGATGGAAGGGCTGATGTCATCCTTGCGTGGGGGAATCATACATGGGGATCGGGGTTTGAAGACTGGATGAATTACAGGCTGTGTGAAGTTCCCCTTACCTAGGTATTATTATTGTTTGGGTTAAAGAAGATTCGTGTGGTAGCTACTATATCGTGACGCACCAGAATATCTCATAGTTACGGATTGAACGACCACGAGATTCTGCTTAATCCCGTAGATAACCCCCTTCTAAAAGTTCTTTAACACGTCCATCATACCAAAATCGTCCAGGACGTAGCGAAGTACCTCCTGGTGATATTGTTTTTGGCTGATCTTCGGCGAGTGGGATTCTGATGGCATCAGACGCACAATAACGCACAATAAGCTGCAGGCCTCGCTATGACAAGGAACACTGTCCCGGCAGGCTGGACTAACCAACGATGCAGGCGTTTGAGTGGCAATGCAGGTGCCACCGATCAGGTATATTTTGGTTGCTACTGGATACATGATTACATATCTAGCTCACTGGCAATCTAGTTAGCGCAGATCGTTGTCGTCTCCAATTAGGTATTGATAGCCTGGAATTTTGTTTATCAGGCACAGTTTCTAGGAGAATTCTCATGCTTAGGTCGTAGAGTTGAATAGATGCACGGGAAAATAGAAATTCCTTCAATTATTGAAGTTTCTCACGCAGAGAACCACACACAAGCCATGCGAATTCACAACCCGGGTTTGATCCTGCCCAGTAGTTAGATCGAAGAAGACGAACTAAAAACCGACATCAAACCCCGCCAAAAATGTGCCCGCACGTATGCATGGGCAGATCAAGAGATCTGCTCTATATATCTCTTATCTCGTTTAGCGCTGTACAGCCATCGGGAGCTTTAATCGGGAATTCGTGCGACTTTACCGTGCAAAGGAAAGTGTCGCCCGCAAGAGGGAAGGTGCTGCATATGCATGTGTGAGATGATGGTGGGTTAGCTTTCTATTGGGCTGGTAGAAGGTTTCAATGCTAAGTGTGTATTTTTGGTCATGTAGTGTAGATTATAGAACAAGCATATGCGATATGCAAACCCCTTGTCATCTTGTGCATTTCCCGATTTTTTTGCCAATGGCTGTATATCCCCGGAAGATGTCATTTTTGATTTACGCGGCCGGCAGCATTCTCTAAGGCGGTCTGATATCTGGAGGCGTAAGCGTCGAATTGCCTTGCGTATACATAGGCCCAGTGCAGTGGGACCTATACGCGGATTCTGGCATAGTTGGCCGCCACCACAATGAAACAGCAAAGTGCCCGTCGCGTCTGTACATGCCGATCCGCCTGAACTGATTGCGTTGACGCAACTCCAGAATCATGTATCGACCCGTGTAGCAAGAACTAAAGTACGAAAGCATCAATGTCTCGCAAATGATACAGAATCACGCCTATCTACCCCTGGGGAGAGACATAGGTACATATAAAAATAAACTACTTCCGCTAGAGCATTTTATACCTTGGTGACAGCACGACGAAGATCCTCGAGACAATCTTGAACTTTGTTCAATGATATCGTTGTCTTTTGTTGATAGAGCTTGAGATCTCAAAGCTAATCGAATTCCAACTCAACTCCAGCCCTGAGACCCCTTGTGATGTGATGAATGCCATTCATACCCGAGCTGTCAAATTTGCCCTCCACGAACTTAATATAACAGTTCTTTGTGTTCGCTGTAGGGTAGCTGCGCTGTCCAAGATCGATCGATCAAAATGACATTCGCATGCGCAGGAGGCCATTTCCACAAGGTGTCGAAGACACGCTACATCTAGGCGATCTGCGTATTGTCAACACGTGAGTGCATCTCGCGAAGTCATGAGTGAATTCAGCACTGCAAGTTACATCTGATTATACCCGAGACATTGTGACAAAACTCCGACATATCAGCTTTAATATTTGACGTGGGTTAGCCATAGCCTGGTTAAGCCAACCACCACATCCGAATATCATTTCAAGTCGAGGCTTCAAATGGAGTCATACGATGACTACAACGAACCCGCCGTGATGCCACAGTGAATACCCGGCTGAAGGATTGTAGGTTCATTCGACATACTGCAACATCCCGTTTGAGTAGTTTGAAGCCCATGATACAAATCGCACGCAGATTTCCCGCTGAGGTTGATGACGAGTCAGAAGAGCAGAGGAAAGCTAGTGCAACAGGTGAAGAAGGATTGCTTCAAGTGTCGGTAACCGATATAGCGCGAAGCTGCCGTTCCGTAGGAGAGCCACAGCCAATAGAAGGCTCATGCCAGCCAAAACACGTTTTGACGAACGCAGCCATCTTCCTGTAGTTGAACGGTACCTCGTTTGACGGCCGCTGAGGTGCGTTTCCGTTTGTGGGACGTAAATGAAGCGTCGTCGCATAAGAGATAGCCTGGATATCATTATACTTAGACTTGCATTTTCAGCTGTTCTGCGCCTGTGTTAGTTTTGAGATGGTTGATCATGGAGATGCTATTTCTGCTGAGCCTACTCAGCCCTATAGTAGGGAGCCAATGATTGCTCGGGTCGGCCGGTGGTATGAATTCATCCGTCGGGGTTTGCTGCTCGGCGAGCTATTCTTCTGTGGCAGTGATAGGATTTGTTGAAACTCGTGTCGATGGAATCAGCGGAACGTCGTTGCTGGGTCCCTCGGCGACCTGCTCGGTTCCGAGAGAGAAACGCGCTAGCAACTACGTTACATCCTGAAGTCGCTTGTCCCGTTTTCGCGCCACACCAGATATCGGGTCCCGCAAGAAGGATTCCCTACCAAAATAGTTCCTAACAACGTAGAGATGAATGGGTCGCTCGGTTCCAGCCTTGTCATCGCCAGACGTGGGATTTACATTGCCTCAAAGTTTGCCACTTCGTCTGACCGCTGCATACACGACAGCAGGTTTGCCGAAGGGAAGCGTTAGAAAGGCGGTGGTTCGTAGCGCTTGCAGATTCCGTATGGAGTCGATTCTGCAGAGATTCGATGAGAATTTTCTTTCCTGCTTCTCTGCATCGACCTATGACCCGGTTAGTGGCTAAGGAAAACCAGCGTCAAGAATTCTATCCAAACATGCAATATAAATATCAAATACACAAATACTACTACAGCCTCTCGGAATCGAGTTCTCCCGCATCTTGGATTTGGCTGTGTCGCTCCTCCTGATGAGTTAGCTTCTAGTAACGGACAATAGTCGGAATTCAAGAGCTGAACCAATTCATACTTCTGCTCATTGACTGAAACTCATTGATTCAAAGTAGACTCGGTTCTTGTTGGCCTCCCTATTATAAATTACCTATCGCACTTTCTCCTTGCTGTGTGGCTTTTGTTTTCATCATGAGGCTTCGTGAGATCACTCCTGGAATAAGTATACATTCATAGCAACCAATAAAGACTACCTCGCCGGGATGCTCGCTAGTGCGATATTTATTTGACTTATAGATGAGGCTGTACAGTTTCCTATGATCTAGATACTAAGCCCATCTCTAAAATACAAGCGCATATGCAGAGTTGGAGAGGGAGCAGGATGCATCCTATGATGTCGACTCCACTACCAATTTGTATCACATCAGCCGGAGAAATTCAAGTTGGTATAAAGCATTGGATCCTTTGGAATGATAGAAGTGCTACACATGCCCCTTCGCCCCATAACCGGAGCCTCCTGTTCACGATACTAAGTAATCAACTTCGGCCTAACATCTAATCAAGTTGTCTTGACAAATGAGTAACTGAGATATACCTCTCCTCCTATGTAGCTTTACAACCAGTCGTTGAAGCTCTTGACAGACATCATCAACCCCAAAACTGATCGATTTTTGCAGCTTGGGTCCCAAGACGTCTCCACTTTTGGACAATCAATTCTTCAACAGCCAGTCAAAAAAAGGCAGTGCAACACCAAGCTCGCACATAGCCGACTAGGATTCTCCGCAGAAGAAGAATTGAGCTATTAGTTGTATCCCTAGTTACTGTCTGGTGGTGACCCCCGCGCTCGGCCGTCCTCCTAGATCCTACCGAGAGCTCCCCTGTATCCTCTTCTTCACAGCCCGGCTATTCTGGCTTTGATACGGATATCAGCTTTCGTTGAGCTCTCGATCATAGAGTGGCATAGTTCTACACTCATTGTCTCAGCCAACCCGCAGCTCGTTCTCAGATATAGCCGGCTAGACGCATCATTCACTTGTTCTCTCACATCTTGTGGCGTCCGGAGTTGTCAACGTTCACCACACCACATCACACCACCTCCCGGCCCACCAGCGATCGAATTCGAGCGAGACACTACAGGTTGAAGATTAGGTTTTGCTCATCGTGTTTCTCCTTGGTTGCTTCTTTGTACTCAAAACAGCGTTCATCGGGTGATTAGCAATCGGTGGTCATCTCGCACGGGGCACGGTGGCATTATCGTCATTGGTTTGAAGAACTAGGTGTAATTGGAGACTTAGCGTCACACACCATTTACGGAGGCAAGATAGAATACAGATAGGGCCCCGTCATTGACCCGGCATTTCACATTTCATACATCGTCGGTTCTCATTAAACGAATTCACCTCAAGATACTTACTACTGGATTTTATTGCCACCGACAAACGACAACAACGGTATCGCTAAAAGGTTTATGGACGCTATTTCTATATCAACATCTCCTACGAACGCTACGTTTGGACACGGAATTAGCTCGAAAGCAGGAATGAAGGTCGGCAGAGCTGGGGTTGATAATTCCAGTCCAGCGACTAAACCGAAACAATCGAAGAGCAGAAATGGTGAGCCGATTGCATATTTCTTGTTTGTTCGGTAGCATCTACAGACACCCATAAAATCAGCCTTTATATACTAATGAATTATTTATGATATAGGATGCGTTACATGCAAGGCTAAACGGTTAAAGTGTGATGAAACAAAACCAACTTGCCAGCAGTGTATTTTTTCCGTGATCCAATTTAGAGTTTCTATGTACATGAATACTCACGTAAAACCCAAACAGGTCAGAAGAGAAGTGTTGCTTGTGGAGGATATAAAAAGGACTTTAAATGGAGACCATTCGAGGAGTCAACCATAGCCGGGAAAGGGCTAAAGCCTTCAAAAAAAGGTGGATTCTCCAGATCTTACTATTATTTACTGATCATGACTAACTCTGACTATAGGTGTAGGAGTTCAGAAGCCAAAGAAGGCAACATCACCTCCTCGATCAAGTCCAAGGATAGCCAATGATCGGTATGATATACCAAACTCTCATATCTCATTCGGACAAAACCTCCCTATGCAGCACACGCCAATGCTTGGAGACGGTTTCCCTCTGGATCCAATATACATCATCCCTAATGGATCCCTACGCCAACCCCCTACACCGCCACAAACAACAGCACTACAAATAAATGATGACGAGGTTTTCGGCCATGGAAATCCGACTTTTTCGAGGAGCGAAAATTCGCCAAGATTAGCTGATATAACTGCACCAAATATGGAGATCACGAGAAGTGGATCAGTGGACACATTTCAGGAGTTGTTGGACTTTGCGACAAAGCAACCGGGACTCTACGATCCCCAAGAAACGATGCAGGAACATACAACTACGTCAGAAGTGGGGGAGGATGAGATCGAGGAAATTCTCAGAACAAGCCCCCCAAGCCAGAGCAGCTGGATCTCTTCTCCAACGCCTTCAACAGTGTCGTCAGGTTCCTCGGATTCTCACTCCTCGACGGAGCAATTGATCAGCGTACATGATATATTCAGGCGGCCGACAGTCGCAGCGAATTCTCCAGAGGTACTATTGTCTTTTTTTGACAAGAACACCTGTGGAATCATGTCAGTGAAGGATGGACCGACGGAGAACCCTTGGAGAACGCTCATCTGGCCACTAGCCCGCGATTCTCAAGCACTTTACCATGCGATTTCGTCAATGACAGCATTCCACATGTGTCGAGAGCGGCCGCAGCTGCGGGTTGAAGGGATGGAACACATGCGTAAATCAATTCGGTTCCTTGCCCAAGGACTGTCGCACGGAAATATCCGCGATGATGCCGCATTGGGGACGACACTGGTTCTGGCATTCTCGGAAGCATTCGACACGCACATTTCCACCGGAATCGAGCACCTTCGGGGAGCAAGAGTGCTGCTCAATCAAGCGTTAGCCAAGTTTTCCCCGCAGAGTGTCCCTACGGAGGAATTTCGAAGGCTGCAGTTTCTGTACAATGTTTGGGTGTATCTGGATGTCCTCGCGCGACTTACGTCAGATAGCGATGAAAGCAATAGCATCAGCCCAACGATGTCCTACGCACCACTCCTACCATCGTCCGAGATTGATCCATTGCTCGGGTGTGCTGCTACGCTCTTTCCGTTGATTGGACAAGCGGCGCGTCTGGTACAAAGGGTTCGAAAGTCGGAAAGGAACTCTGTGGGGGTTATCTCTGCCGCGATGGGTCTTAAGACGGCCTTAGAAACGTGGCAGGTTGAAGAGAACTACTGCCCAATCGAAGATCCATCTAGTGATGTGAGGCACTGCATGAAGACAGCCGAAGCTTATCGTTGGGCGACACTTTTGTACCTCCACCAAGCTGTTCCAGAACTTCCACCAGTCCCCGCGCATGAGCTTGCCGAAAAGGTAATGAGACTCATTGCCTCTATTCCAGAGAGTTCTCGCAGCTGTATTGTTCACATATACCCCTTGCTTGCGGCAGGCTGCGAAGCCATTGGAGATGAAGAGCGTAACTGGGTCAAAAACCGATGGGAAGGGATGGTGAGCCGAATGTGGATTGGTAATGTCGATAAGGCGTGGCAAGTTGTCAAAGAAGTGTGGTATCGCCGTGACAGATTTCTATCGCGGCAGACCCCGTCGTCGAGAATGGCTCCGTTTTCGGCACCGGGTTCGAGGTATGGATCGCCTCCGCGAGAGTTTGAGTCTCAACACAAAAGGAAACGCTTTGACTCCAGCGATATCGATGACATACTCATGTTAGATTCTTCTGTCTATGAGAGTGACTTCAATAGCCCCGGGAGACGGGCACTGCTCAACCCCACCGCGGGACGCCCACAGCTGGAGCTACAAGGAAAGAGAAGCTGTGCGTCAGATGTCTTACAGGAGCACAGAAAGGGGGATTTCGAGTATGAGGTGTCAATCAAAGGAAGGCTACACTGGCTAGGTGTAATGAAAGATTGGCGGTGGGAAGGTATGTGCAAACCAGTCTTTTGGAAGATCGTTCCGTCCATCCGTCCATTGTACTGACATGTCATTAGTGCTGTTGGGTTGATGTTTTTCTGTCTTCGGTGGTGAAATGGTGCGTTTCACTGTCTCGTATTTGCGGGGATTTTTGCTGTTGGATATCCGGTATATGGCGTTGAAGAAAATGTGTGACATCTCTTTTGAAGCTATTTATTTGGTCATGCGGGGAATGGTAGGATGTAAGCGCAATTTTTGGCTTGTTTACTGGTTGTATTGGTATAAGTATCGGTTACTGCTTGGACTTTTTCTGGGTTGCAAAAAATCTTTGTTTGTGGTGTGTATATCAAACGATGAAGCCCGGTTGGCTGGTGTTCGTTATTATCGTTTAAACCAAGTCGTGAAACCACAGGAAGAAAAATCGATCTCATCACATCGATCGATGGTGCACTGGTGTCGGGAGCTACTGGATCTTGATTAGCAAGTTGATCAATACATTCGAGAGTTCTGAAACTGGAACCAATTAACTTTCCATGAGATTTCGATGACGCTTCGCGGCGGGGTTGTAACACGCATACTCACATACATATCTCTACCGATTGAGCAGAGAGACTTGACACGAACAAAAAACCAGGTTTTTTTCTGGAGTTGTAAGCCTATATAGCTGTAATGTACCCCCCAATTGATCAGCAATCACAAATGCTCTCTCTCGTATGTACTCCACACACGTACATATACAACACAGACCTCCTTATTAACTCTACAAGGCAAGGGGAGGATTCGATGGCTTTCATAAGGATAGCTTTGTGTTGTTTGGTGTGGTGGGAGGGAAAGTTTTGCCGCTTTGGGTGTGCCTATCCATTACCTCACTATCGATTCCGCCTTGCGCCGCTAATGTGTGTACGGGAGATCCTGCGGGGGGAATTAAGCCACGACCATGACTACCATGGCTGGTAGTAGACCGTGAAGACAACCACCCGTCGTCTCCCCCAAACACGACGGGTGGAAAACATCCAGCGGACATCCGCAATGTAAGTTCAGTGTTATAAAAACCCCCTTCTTGCCGTAGACATTGAGGAAAATAGAAACGCTTCAACTACAAATCTATCCACTAAATAAACAACCGACAAAATGTCAGGAATGCACTACCACACTCGCGCGCAATCCACCTTCAAGCCCGCGCAGATCCCCAGCACGGGAAATGCTTACCTGCAAGATATATACTCTAGACACCCCTCCCCTTTGCACCCTCACTAAGGCTGCTGCTAACACCCAACAGCGACAAGCCTGATCCCGAGAAACCGATTTCGGCGGGGTTCTACCGGCTCGAAAAAGGTGAGCCGTTGGTGTATACGTACACGTGCCACGAGATGAAGGTCAATTTATTTGCCTGTTTGAAAGCCCCGGAGGGTGGGAATTGACAGTTGGTTATAGATAATAGTTGAAGGCGAGCACCAGATTTCTGACGAGAGCGGGCTGTCGGTTACTGCGAAGCCTGGGGATGTTTTCTTGTTCGGTACGGTCTTATGACGGTGAAGCGGATGAAGGGATTGGCTAATTAGGAGTAGAGAAGGGTGCTACTATCACCTTTCACTACGCCAGACTATATATGGGTTGGCGTTTTATTGTGGACAGCGGGCGAAGGATGGTGCTTAGGTTTATTAGTTGGATCAAGTGAAATAAATATTGGACCCCCGTATGAGTTGAAGCGATTGTGATGATAGAGACGCAGAATATCTATTGGTACCATACACCATTATCCCATCCAAACTCCATCGTTGATATCCTAAGAAACAAAGCAGCACGAGGGGACGAGGCAACAGTAAGCAAATGAACCATCACCACAAATCCACCCCATAATCGATCAAACAAACCAAAACGAAGAAGTCGCCGCCGATGTAGTGTTTCATTTCATCTAGACCGTCTCAATATACCTCTTCACTTCCCAATCCGTTACCGCCTGCTCCCAAAGCCTGATCTCATGCATCCTTGTACCCGCAAAATGGTCCACAAACGCATCGCCAAACACCTCCCTCGCCACACTCCCCTTCTCCACCATCTTACTCACCGCATCCCCCAAGTTCTTCGCCAACCTTTCACCATCTCCGGTTTCTTCACCTTTACCCAATGGCGGGACCGTCAACTTCAGCTTCTTCTCGACACCGCGTAAACCACAGCCCAAGATCGCGGCAAGAACATAGTGGGGATTCGCGTCAGCTCCGCACGTTCGAATCTCAAACCTAGTAGCCTTCGGCGACGCAGTCGGGGGAGAGATGAGTCTGATACTGGCAGCTCTGTGTTCCAGGCCCCAAGAGATAGTAACAGGCGCCCAAAAGTTCTCCACCAGGCGTTTATACGAGTTGATCGTAGGGGCTAAAATCGGCATGATGGATGGTAGGCCATCCAGGATTCCGGCAAGAAAGTGCTCGCCCACATCGGAGACGTACGCAAGATCAGCATATGAAGGACTAGGGCTCTTTTCACCCCGAGCGAAGATATTTGCTCCCGTATTGGCATCGGCTAGTGATATATGCATGTGCCCACTGTTCCCGGGAAACCCTTCGACGGGCTTGGCCATGAAGCAGGGCGTGATCCCATGGTTTGATCCGAGAGCTTTGACTACGTATTTGAAGAGACTGGCACGGTCTGCCATGCCCGTGATGGGACCGTATTCGAGAGCGGCTTCGTAAACACCGGGACCGGACTCAGTGTGCCACCCCTCTAAGTCGACGTTGAATTTCTTGCCTATCGGTTACAGATAGGGTTGTTAGCCACGTAGACAGAATTCAATAGGGAAGCCTAACAAGCGTCAAAGACTCCATAATAAAATTCTTGATTCTGTACAGGTCTAGTAACAGAATATCCAAACATCCCCGGCGTGATATGTTCCAAATCCTGGCCCTTGTTTGAACCCAGCGACTTAGGAGTCTCCCTGAAATTATAAAATTCATACTCGGCACCAGCGAGCGCAGTCCACCCGGGATCTTCGAGCTTCTTCGTCATGGTTGCTAATAGACCCCTCGGGCATGGCGCGATCGGGTCCTCTGTCACGGGATCAAAAAACGAGACCAGAAAAAAGGGTATCCCTTCTTTTGTATTCCGGTCTTCTTCCCAGGGTATACGGCGGAAGGAAGAAATATCGATTTTCGCAAGGATATCTCGGTATCCATTTTTGGCGTTGGAAACGGAGAGCTCCTGGAAGTAGGTGCGGTCATGCATGTCCCATCCAAATACGACGGAGCAGAAACCAAAGCCAGATTCCAAGACGGAGAAGAACTTCTTTTTGGAGATTATTTTGCCTTGAGGGGAGTTTTAGTGGAACAGATTTAGACCGGAATGTATGGGTGCATACCTCGGAGCATGCCGTCAGCATCGATTCCTGCCAGCTTCACTTTATCGTCATTCTGCAGAGCCGCAGTGATGTCCTTGATTGTTATAGACATTGCGGGGGGAATTTGCAGATGTTGACTGTTAACCAGAGGCTGCAGTGGTTGTTCGTGGGAGGGAGAAGTCTGTTTGGCCTGTTGAAAGAAACAGTAGCTGAGCGGCTCGCTGTGCCGCTGCCGGTGGCTGCGGGGGTGCTAGAATAAGATGACTTCGATGGTAGGCCTCGGGTGAACGAGCGAAGCTTATCGGATTGCGGCTTCAGGCACCCCTGCCCTGCTGTGCTCTTGAATCGCCAAGCAGCCGGCGGCTCCTGCATGGCGGATCCCTCAGAAAGTCCCTCTGTTCTTATCAAGAGTCGCCCAACCTAACCCTAATCCAATCCCCACTACGGTCCGATGCTCTCCGCTATGCTCCTCGTGTTCTATCGTCTCCCATATCCTTCGACCACCAATCCATCTCCATCCCACTCCCCGCCAAACCTCAGCTTTCAACAAGTAGCCCAATATTGCACTCATCACAATCACCATGGGCCGTCTTTCGGGCAAGAACTGCATCATCACCGGCGCTGCCGGAGCAATTGGTCTCGAAACCTCCATCCTCTTTGCCCAGGAAGGTGCCAATGTCCTGATGGGCGATATCAACAAGGAGCAGCTCGATAAGGCCCTCCAGACCGTTGCCAAGTTTGCGCCGGACGCAAAGCTAGCATCTTTCGTACGCCTTTTCCTGCCTGCCGGCTCGTTCGCTAGCCGGCTGGCCGGCTGGCTGGCTAGCTGATAACCCCATTGGGGAAGTTATATAGGTCTGCGATGTCTCGAAAGAGGAGCAGGTCGAGAAGATGGTGACCGAAGTCGACGCATGGGGAGGTCTTGATGTCATCTTCAACAATGCCGGTATCATGCACGCAAAGGTGTGTATACGAGTCTACTCCCCGTTACTCCGCAAGCTGACTGGGCGTTAGGATGATGATGCGGTTAACACCCCCGAGGCAATCTGGGATCTTACGCACAACATTAACGTGAAAGGAGCCTGGTTCGGCTGCAAGCATGCAGTGCTCTCGTTCCGCAGACATGGCAAAAAGAAGGCGTCGGTGATCAACACGGCTTCAGTTGTGGCGCTTGTCGGTTCTGCAACTCCACAGCTCGCCTACACCGCCTCCAAGGGTGCTGTGCTGGCTCTTACTCGCGAGTTGGCCATCGTCCACGCACGCGAGGGCTTCCGGTTCAATAATCTCTGCCCCGCTCCTCTCAACACCCCCTTGCTACAGGATTGGCTCGGTGACGATGTCGAAAAGCGTCATCGCCGCGAGATCCACTTTCCGAGTGGTAGGTTTGGCGAGGCCATTGAGCAGGCTCATATGGTTGTTTTCCTGGCTTCCGATGATGCCAGCTTTGTTACTGGACAAGAGATGGTTGTGGACGGTGGAATGACTAAGGTAACATATTTCCCGGTTCACAAATGCATATAATAGAACAGTGTTAACGAGTACTCAGGCATATGTCACCCCGGAGGGGCCACCACAAGAAGCACCCAAGAACAATGCATTCGTCCAGAACCACCACGGACCGTAGATGTCAGTAAACCACGGGTTGTCCTCTGAGAGTCTCGATAAACGTTGTGATTGATAATATACTATGTATGCTACATTATCTGTTAAAATAGATAGACAAGAAAGTAATCAGATAGAGAGAATGCAAGTCAACATGTGTCCTCGTGGCGAGCCAGATCCCGTGAATCGTCTTATAGTAGCTTCTCTTCAATAGATAAATACAAATTTTGGCTTTTACTCTAACATGGCGAGGGAAAGAAAAAATAGTGTATATAATCTAGTATAAACTCCACATGACCAAACATTACCTAGTGCGCTAGTAAAGAGACAAAAACGCTTACGACTCAGTCACGTACAAATCAACATATTCATCAACGGTGAGCTTCTGCAATTTCTCCAAGTTCTCGCTGGCAGCGTAAATCTTGGCCGTCCGCTCCTCTCCGAGTCTGCCGGTCAAGTGACGCTTGAACTTCTCGATCAGTAGGGGGATTCCCTCCTCACGCCTGAATTTGTGGCCGACGGGGTACTCCACTGCAACCTCATCCATCATAGTGCCATCATTCAAGGTGATTTGGATGGCGTTTCCGATGGAACGCTTCTCTGGGTCATGGTACATGAGGGAATAGGTCTTGTCTTCAACGCAGGTCATCTTCTCGCGCAGGGCATCGATGCGAGGGTCCGCAGCGACCGAGTCGTTGTAGTCAGTAGCGGTGAGGCGGCCGAAGATGAGGGGAACTGCAACCATGTATTGGATGCAGTGGTCACGGTCGGCATAGTTGTTCAGAGGTCCCTTCTTGTCGATGATACGGATGGCGGCTTCCTGGGTGCGGATGCGGATTGAAGCGATATCGTCCGAAGTCTTACCGATCTTCTTAAGCACCGAGTGCAGAGTCATGGCAGCTTCGCAGGCAGTCTGACTATGGAACTCGGCGGGAAAAGAGATTTTGAAGAGGACGTTCTCCATAACGTAGCTGCCGTACGGTCTCTGGAACTTGAATTCATTTCCGTTGAAGAGGACATCATAGAAGCCCCAGATCTTTGTAGTAAGAACGGAAGGAATACCCTGGACTCCGCCATTCTTGACGATAAGAGCCAAATTGACAGCGCGAGAACAGGCATCACCTGCGGCCCAGGACTTGCGGGACATGGTGTTGGGGGCGTGGCGGTAAGTACGGAGAGATTGACCATCAACCCAAGCTTGAGAAACGGCATCTACAGTCTGCTCGCGAGTCAAACCAAGCAGCTTGGAGACAACAGCAGTGGTCGCGACCTTGACGAGCACGATGTGGTCAAGACCAACACGGTTGAAGGAGTTCTCAAGTGCGAGACCTCCCTGGATCTCGTGAGCTTTAATCATGGCCTCAAGGACATCCTTAATGGTAGGTGAGAGCTTTCCGTTGGCCTTGTTGGTGCGCGCGAGCCAGTCGGCGACAGCAAGGATACCACCCAAGTTATCGGACGGGTGACCCCACTCAGCAGCGAGCCAGCAGTCGTTGTAGTCGAGCCAGCGGATGGCAGTGCCGATGTTGAAGGCACCTCGGATCGGGTCGAGCTGGTATGGAGTTCCAGGAACACGGGTACCATTAGGAACGACAGTTCCTAGGGATGGCCGTTATATCACCTGAGTATTCAAATCTGAGAAAAGGGAAAATACCTTCAATGACTGGTCCAAGGAGTTTGGCGCATTGCTCAAAGTTCAATGCCTCGAGTCCACATCCAAGGGTGTCAATAAGACAGAGGCGAGCGGTTTCCCACTATAATCAATATCAGCTAGAACTTACCTTGAAATTCCACCGAACCTAATGCCAATGCCCAATAAAGTGGCTGGGCCGGTCTATGCAGTAACAAGAAGTCTTACCGCCAAAGGAGAGGTAATGCCGTAGTCGTGAACATAGTCCGCAATATCCTGCACAACCTTATCCACTGCGGGTTTTGAGTTGTCGGCCGCGGGAGCGGGAATAGCGTGTACACTCATTGTAGTTGAGAAGCTTCGGACACCAAAAGGAGATCTTGCAGACTTATTTGCTGGAACCCTGGAGGTTGGAGAAGCGGCAGGAGCTGGGGGTGGTGTCTGAAAAGAGCGAAGGAGTGCGGCCGATCGTTGGGCAACAATGCTGTTGCTGCAGCTGCGAGCAAGAGTAGATCTGGTAAGAGGACGTGTAAGCATGATAAGGATGGACTGGTGGCGTATAATTACTGGAGTTCTAGGCGTGAAGAAGGAGGATACACAGTTCTTTGTTCCGGCGACAACCGCCCCACACCCGAGGAAGGATCAGCGGAAATCCTCACAATGTACCTACAGTGCTCTGCTGTTCATATGCGTAAACAGATATGATATTTAACATCTGATATATTGATCGTTGTGTTCAAGTGACAATCAACTATTCTACGTACATCTCCAGCGATTCATGGGTTAGGGCTTTGGCTGCCAGAATCATGTACGGCATGTGATGCTCGCTTTGGAAACTAGACCCAAGGGAGGATGGCACAGAATTACCTACCATCAAAACACACGGAACGAAACGACCCGCAACAACCATAAAGGAGGTCTAGTTAAGCCATCCCAGTATATCATCTGGTCTTCCTCGCTCATAATTCATCATTCGATTCTTTCATTCCCTGTGAGTCAACAATCTAGTTACTGGGGCTGCGCTGGCGCTTAGTCAAAAGGTCTTAAGGGTAACTGTAAAGTAGGGCAAACCGGTGTACAAAACATAATGCTGGATAGATGTGAAAGCAACTGCGCCATCTCCCATTCCACAGGCTTCCCTCATCTCTAGTCAACTCCCTCATTTCCAGTAGCCAGTATTAGCAATGGTCCCCCGGTCCGGTCCAGGACCACCACATGAAAAACGGTTGCTACCTGGGACCGCACTGAAAATCCCCGGGTTGTAGCTGCAGCAGAGCCTCACCTCAACAATTGCCACATTTTTGGCTCCAATTAAGTATTTGAATTCTTGTCGGATCGCAAAGCGATCTATACGCCAATGGTGCAGTTTTAGGTGTGCTTTCGCCTCCTGATCTCAGGTTTGCGATTGCACCAATATTTATTAAGTGGAAGTGGAAATATGCCCAAAAACAAGCGAAAATTGGCGTTTTTCCACAGCCACTCAATGAAAATTGATGCTTTTGCGAATCTGAGACAGGGAGGTGAAAGCACGCCTAAAACTGCACATTTGGCGTACAGATCTCTTTGCGATCCGATAAGAACTCAGATACTTAATTGGGAGTGAAGATTTGGAGCTCGACCGCTTCAAACCCGCGGGTTTTCGGTGCAGTACCGGGCAGACGAGTGAAGAAAGTGAGCGGACGCTTGGCATTTTCGCGAATCACGGGTAACGTTTGAAAGCGGATTCCTCAACACAACACAGGCCAATTTGATTAAGAAGGGAATTACAAGTAGTGTACATATGTAAGAAGCTCTACCATGGTGTAGGACCACCATTGCTGTGAAGCTGGGTAAAGACCCTCCTAGGCATGCCATCGACTCTCTAGTACATATACTGATATGGCAACTCTTCTCACAACTGCTACGCAATAACAATAATTTGGTTATGGCCATGTGGTTATTGTTTGGAGTCCCACATTAAGTTTCTGATGTGTGCTTTGCACACAGACCATACATTGATATTAATGATTGCACCCTCCTTGTACCAGTTATGACAATGTATTGGGTTGGAGTTTAGCCAATTTCAATTGTCTATTGTATTTTACAAAAGGAATATCCTTTAGACATTAGCTGAGTAGGCCCATGGGATTGTTTGTGTGTTGACTATCTTCTACTGCCATCAAGGTCACTAGACATGACAATGTGTGAAGTTTGAAGCTTGGGAACATGTCAGAGATTACATAATGTAAAACTACATGAGCAAAATATAAATTGGTCCAGAAGCCACACACAAACCTCCCAGTCACTGCAGTTGACCTCACCAGTGCTCCCAACAACTTCCAAATGCTACCAAGACCCCTTGGAGCTATGCAAAGTGCTATCAGACTTAGCAAGAGAGTTTGCAGGTGCTTCTGGAAGCACCTGCTGTTACGAAGGTGTATTCAGAATGCTACGAGATTTGCCTTACAGAATAGTCAAATGTTGGAGCTGCTGAGATCTCTTTGCAGGTCTGTGGGAGACTTTGAGAGCAGCTGAGATCTCTGCACAGCGTTGCAGGAGACTTGGTGTCATACTTTCACACCAGTGGTTTTTAAAGTTCCATAACCACATGGGATTTAGTCTATCATATTTGTCTTTGTTACAGTCACAAAATTCATTACATCATAAGTTGAGATGTATTATCTACCTAGGCTCTCTGTATATATACTTACAGTGATATACGGATAATGGAAATGGACTCAGTGACAGGGAGTATGTATCTGACAAACACTGGGGTAGATAGACATCATTATACTATATGAAAAGTACACTCTATATTTCCCAGCTCTTGGTCTCAGGCACTCCTGCCGAGCTTTCATACATCAATGCAATTTGTGTAGCTCATCATGCACTGTTGCTGAGCCTTCACTGATACACGCAATTTGTGTGGTTTCTCATGGTCGGGTAGCTTAACACATCCTCACACTCTGTGCCATCTACATCAGCAAAATGTAAAATCGTTTGGAAGTCATAACTCAACAACTCAGCATTTCTCAACAGCCACACCAATCCTTCCAGAGGATCCCAGAAGCTCCCGAACAGGCTGAATTCAAAATGATGTGCTTTTCCGGGACTCTGAGAGTAGTTTCAGGTGCTCCTCAATGCTTCTGAAGTAGCGTAACAGAATACAAGAATATTTCAAAGAGTATGAAGTTGTCTTCAGAATGCTATAAATCATGCCTTTTAGTTGGTAAAATTTCGGAGCTGCTAGGACGATGACACTCATCTCCATGATGATTCCAGTGCACCTGGAGCCAGACTCGCCTGGAGTGATAATATATAATTTTTATATTGAATAGAAAAATTTGATAAACTATCTCACAGCTATACACCTGAATTAGGCATTCTAATCTAATTAATATACAGTCCGGTAGGTATTGAAATCAACATGATGATTTACAAGCTATACGTTATTGATGCCGTCCAATGCAGCATTCTCCCACACCAAATGTGCCGGTCCATCTATTGCTCCAACGGGTACAATATGCATCTTATTCGTTTGTTTGACAATCCGGATGAACCTGTCAACACAATCAGGCCACCCATGAAGATCTTTGTACTTTGTTGGAATCACCACCGTGTATTCTTGAGATTGAGGACGTAATACCCATCTTTGAGTTGTCTGGCACCTCTTAGAAAAGGCCGAAAATCTTTTCCCGGCTAGCAGTTGCTTCTGAAATTGGACGACCTGATTCAGTGGAGTCCAGCTGAAGGATAATACAGAAAAAGAAGGAATTGGTCCTTGGAAGGCGTTATCGAGGTCATTCTCTTTACTTTCCGTATACTGGACCCAGATGTTAAGATCTTCTGGTATAATTCCTTGGTTGGCATTGGTATATTCTACCATTCAATCAAGTCCCAGACACTCAACAGAATTAGGGTCGTGAAATGGTTGACAGTAATACATCAGTCCATTCTGGAGTTTAATGAATATACTGTCACCGAGTACATTCTGATCATCTCTGAGCACAAGTCCACTAACTTCGTGTCCCCAGTCCTCTTCAATTTGTGCACGGAATAGCTGTCCAAAGTTGGGAATTCCGAAACCTTCTGATGCATCTCTGAGAGAGGTTAATTTGATACTTCTGCACACTCCACAGAGATGTGTTTCTCTCAAATAATATAACAGCTGTGATACAGGGCAGATAATGTGCTCGTCCTCAATTGTTTGGAGACGTAACAGATGGAGTCTGCGTGTACTTTGCCGGTTATCGGTACAGGACAGTAGGTTGAAAAGTATTGCAGAGTCAATATTGTACCAGCCTTTGAGTGCAAGATATGATAGTGTCTCCTCCATATAGTCAAGACCAGTACCCTGGTCATTGTGCTTGAGCATCAGTTGAATCTAATTGACTTTGTTGCTAGATTAATATGCCTCTTTCACATTGCCAATATGTAGTGTTTCAGAAATATCAGTGGTAAAATTGTCACAGGAACCCATTCGCCGAATTGACGCTGATATATAGCTCACAAGATGCATCATTGGATATCCGAAATGTATTAGTTGCTGTTCAATGGATTTCTGGACCATCTGAATGCCGATTGTCTTCCATTGGGATTCAACCTTAATCAAGCGGATTGAGAATTCCTTCTTCGACCGCTTCGGTTCATTCGAGGTGATGCCATAAATATCTCTCTCCAGATGGTTAGTAACCCGCTCTGTATCAGCCAAGATCCAGGAGGAAGCTTCTGTCTCAGAATTGGATAAGCAGATCAGAAATTGCAGTTGCTTGTCGGCAGTCATGTTTGCCACCCCATAAGCTTCGTCTTCGGGGGCAGTTTTCATTATGGCAAGTTGTTTGGCAAATTTGCTTCTGGGACCAGTTGCACTAGTTCTGACTTGCTGCAATAGTTGTTACTGGTGATGTTGGAATGATTTATCAAAAAGCTTGCGTTTAGCAGGTGTCACTGGATGGATTTTGCGCTCCAATCACTCTATTGCATTCTGATGATAAGCATCTGACCAAGTGGTTGCCACTTGTCGGGCTCTGTTCAGGCGCACCTGAAATTGCCTACATTTCATTTTGGAAACCTTTCCAGCCCCATACACAAGGGCTTCGATAGCAGCACAAATCTTATAAATCATTTGTTCGCTTAACTGATGGGATTCCCTTGCCAACAGGTCATCCCCTTGGGCCTTTGCAGAATTCGACATTGTCTGATCTCGAAAAATACCCTTCTTCTCGTAAAATTGCTGGAGTCCACCGTGTAGTGCTTTGAGGAATAGATCCGAGTGATTTTGTTGGCTAACAACTAGAGAGAATTCACATAATACCCGCACAGCTCCCATTACCACTTCATCGGAGGCGTTTTCCACTGCAGTTTTCCTGGCATGCAGGGAGCAGTCAGTAACTGCAGCGCAAGTCACTGCCAGTGTTCTGAGCATTCCATGGATCACTTTACCTTGCCAGGTGCCGGTTTTCAATGAATCCAATCGTTTAGTGAAGTGCTGGAGGCCGGGATATTGTGGCACCGATGTGAATCAATTGTCACATTGATTCTTGACATTTCTAGCTTTCAAATATTTGAGCAGCCAGTACAATAAGTCTTTAACTAAACCCAGGAGCAGCTAATGCAATTCATCAGGCTGCCAAAGGCGATAGACATTGCAGAGATGTTATTGCTAGAACTGGTTGTGGATTGGGTGGACATCTAGAGTGTGAGGATCATCAAGATTATTGTCCTCCAGCAGCTCCGAGTAAATATGCTGGTCTCTTGAGTTATTAAGTGGTCGACAAGATGAATGCCCCATTGGCACACTATTAGGAATTTATCTTCAGGTGGTGGTGCAACCCGTATGTTGTCTATGAGTAGAGCATTAATTGACATCTTGTCAATGGCCATTCAGGTGCACCTACTGTAGTCAATCCATGATGACTCAGGGTGAACCCTGCTGGCAGGTGGTAGAATCCCATTGGGTAATAGCCCTTCATTTATCGACATTGGGCGATATTGTTGATAGTGAGCTTCCAGTCGGTTCTCGTTGCATAATCTCTTTTTGCTGATAAAGCATTTAACATATTTCCGGTGAGTGTTGAGCATATTTGAGAAATGCTCAGTGTTTTGACCAATCTCGATGATGCTATCCGGGGTATAGTTGGTTGCTGGATTTAAGCCTCAGGGATATTTGTTCGAAAGCAAGCTAATTCAGGTTAGTGTATCACTTTCAAAGCTGCATCACTCTCCACCAAATGTAGAGGAGGGGTAAAACAAAGTCACCTCACAAACAGTTTTCTTCCAAACTAGCATAATTACTACTAATAATCGTTAGCAGAGAAAATTTCTTTTGTCATCACTGTGATCAACTTTGAATATTCTTTATCAGATGCTACTATGATCAGCCTTATCGTATACTACGTCATTGCGGCATTGTGTAGATTATATCTATGCTCGAACGTTAAGCTGCGCATGACATCCGCTCAATACAATAAATAGATAAGTTTCCTAGCTGGCTGTATGCCAGCTCAAAGATCATTGAGAACTGATAGGCTATTAAGAAGTTTTTGTCAGTAACGATCCTTGACTGGTAGGTGGATCCTGAGGAGTCACTGTAGTTTGCCCAAGGAGCTCAAAAGGAAGCAGTCACTGTTGCTGCTCGACTAACAGGCGTCATATTGAATGAAGTAGTAGGTTGTACACACACGTTTTGAGTGTAAAATGCCTAGACATACTAACCTTCCACCTGGATTTAGTTCATGTTGGTTTCCTGGAGATATCATGTTGAATTCCTTCTATTACCTTTAAAGTCATGAACCGAACAAACGCAAGCTTCTATTCAGGTTCCTAGTATACAAATTCGAGCATATAGCAAACAAAGCCAGGATGTGAGTGTTTATGATTTCTTTTTCTCAGCCGGATTTCATGGATCAAAGGTGCAGTGAAACACTACAGTTCGTGACAAATAAGATGAATATAAGAGATCTTCATTCCGCTGAAGGTCACTGCTACATTTAATATTCTCCTCTATACTCTGCCTTATTCAAAATCACCAATTGAATTGATAATATGTTTACCACCATCTTTTGTTCACATACAATGTCGACAAACGGATTTCCACTAGAGACAACCAATTTGGCTCCACTGGGTGGCCTGTTTGGATTACAACAATGTCCAGATGACAATATGGGAGCATCAGATAATAATGCTGGAAATACAGCGAGCAAGGATACTCGATTCGGGCAATAAACAAATCAATTTGCTCAACCACCGCAGTATAGTTACCCTTCTTCGCAGCCACCGTTTCCAGGCACTACCCAGTTCTACCACTCTGCCCCATTCAACATGACACCAAGCTTGCAACCAAGCTCTGGTGGTGCGATCCCAGGATATCCGAGTTATGGGCCATCGTGGCAAGGATACTACTTCCCCCAAGGAGGATATGGTAGACCTCAATTGATCCCCCCTCAGCAATTCACAGGACAGGGGCCATCATCTCTGGCACCAACTGGAAACATTCCAGTCAATTGGCCAACATCTTCCAGCTCTACTCCATACGGACAAATTCCTGGCGCACCTGGGAGACCTCCCAGTAACCTCCCAATGAAACGATTTCAGCCGGCAGCAGAACCGCGCAAGAAAGATGTTGCAGGGATTGCGGATTGGCCTCCATGACCAGATATTTCTTATGACGAATTCAATGCAGATGCTGAGAGCAATAATTTGTCGGACTTGGGCGGGGCCAAAGGCAAAGCCCCAATCAGCTTGAAGCCAATGGAATTCTCCTTGAAGCAATTTGCCAAAAGGATGGCGCAGCCCAACTTTAGTATATTCAACAAGTGGAAGAAAGTATGGGTGGCTGGGTTTTTCGAGAAGAAGCATTAGTCCATTCTCCTGGGACAGAACCATTTGAAACAGTAGCAGGATGGACCCCTGCACTGGGAGATGGCGGTTGCAGTTTTTTAGGAGACTTTCGACACCTGGCTGTGGTTGGAAAATTTTGACAATGCCGAATGGATTCGGCGATAGTGGGTGGAGATGTTTTTGGAGAAATGTGCAAGTGAGGTTAGGGATACAAGGAAGAAGGGAAGGAGAGGTAACAAGTGACCGGCGACGGATTTGGGAGAGCGTGTGGGCCATAGAGTGAGAGGAAATGTCCCAGAGTGCCAAATTCAACGTTTATGGTTGTAATTCGTCAAGTGCTGAACGGCAACAATGACCAGACATCAAGTAATCAAATCCAAGCTTCGTACACAGAAATGAAGCACTGGGAGGAGCTGATTGATTTCGTTGAAATTGATTGTGGCCCGAAAGAACCATACTTTCAGACTGTGAATCACAAACGCAGCTTGACGCTGTAAGAATTGGACGAAGAGTATATGGGATTATGTGCACCCAGTCAAATGATGAATGACTCTCTATATGGTCAGATATCATACAACAGTTCCCTTCCAAATGTCTTCAAGTTGAAACTGGGATACAATGTGAAACTGTTTTTGGTAGAAATGAATGTAGTGACAGGGAAGGATATTGTGGAGCACGTAATGAGACCGGCTAAGGTAATTGCTGCTAGCCTTGTTAAGGTTAGTTATTCCACATGCAAATCAGTATCCTTAGACTTCGGAGGGATCTGACCAAAATGAACGAGTGGTTGATGAGGATGCAGGTGGGAAAGAGATTCATAGTATTAATGCAAGTTCTGATTGAGTGAATAGAATTGATTATATTGCACATATTATTGGGTCCAAATGCTTGTCTGTAAAATGCCTAACATCGTGATGAATTTCAGAAGTGCTGGACGATGAGCCTATCTGCCCAACTTACCTTGGAGCAACTGAAAGAGAACATTGAGGACGAAATGAAGCCCAACCAAGGTGGAAGAGAGGTTCAGGAGCAAGTGGAGGATGGCGAGGTGGTCCTCGATCCAGATAATACCAGTTCAGTATTGTACACTGTTCTCAACACATTCAACAACAAATTTGAATACGAGTGTCTTGATGAGGCAGTAAGGCTGCTGAATGCCCATCCTATCTGCCAATCAACAGATGACCATGTTCCAGGCCACAAGGAATCAATTCCAGGCCTGCCTGGAACTAAGTTTCTGGCACACCAAGTTTGGGCCATCTGGTTCATCATGAGGAGATGGGTTAGAAATGCTGATATGCCAGGAGCACTGGTAACAGATAAAATAGGTCTTAGATAGACTATCACCCTGGTTGCAGCAGCAATGTGTTGCAAATTGGTGACTGAGAAAGTTGTAATAGGATTGCCACTGTCCATTTTATGAGAGAATACCATCGCAGAGTGGGTGATTTTGGCGGACAACGACTTTCCCAGCATTATCCATGATAAGTGGGAGTGGTATCTGCTCCAGAGATTGAATTCTGGGCTCCGCTGCCTGTTGGAGATCCGGACAACACTATCTCACAGGCATCCTGCACTTATATTGGCCGATGAACCAATCTTGGTGGTCACAATGCCTGGAGTTGCAGAGACCATCAAGACTGTCATTGACGAGATGACCCATGGAACCGATTTTAAACTCATCGACTCGTTGCTCACTGAATATGCACATTTTTCTCATGGGAATTTGAACACCAGTATTGATGAGCTCGAAAACCGAGGGAATATCGACCTTGTATCGTATGATACCTTAACATTCAGAGCAAAACCATGAAGGATTGGCCGACTGTCCCACTGTTCATGGAATTTTGGGATTTTTGATTAGTCTCATCAGTATAAGACAAAAAATAGCGTGGGCTGGAGAATTGCAAGGAATGCGAGAATTGGATTCAAACTTCAAGTCACTGCAATGACAGGATTTGATTCACTCTATGGCTGGTGTTATCAGACAATGTGGCTGTTTGCAGATGTGCATGAAGATTCAGAGAACGAGACAGTGAAGGAAATGCACAGCGCTGAAGCACTGTATGCCGCTGTGTAGAGTTCGATTGATGCCATCCAGACTGAAGACCATGATGCTCAACAGGATGGGGCACACCGGATGATCCAGATAGCAAAGCCCTGGATGATAAGGAGGTGGTCAAGATGGAAACTCAGGAATGAGAAACAACTTGTTCGGATACTGACGGAGAATGCACACCTTGTTGATCTTGACTGGAATGAGGACAAGCAACCAAAATTACAGCCCCTTGTGGAGAGATACATTTCATGGGGTGCTCCAGGAGCATGGAGGGTACATTGATGGCGGCTGGCTTGTTTCACATTGGGATTGAGAGACACCGAGGATCGGAATGATATTTCAGGACAATGGTACGATGAATGGCCACACGATACTTGGGTGGATTCTCTGATTTTCCTATGGCTGAGAGAGACATTTCTGCCAATGCTTGTCAACGAATGTGCAGAGTATCCCGAGTCCTACGAAGGTGAAGTATCAAATGAGCTGCTCCTGCACGAACATGAAATTCTTGAAAGCACCTTTCCTTGTGTACTTCGTCCTCAAAAGGAGGTGCTATTTTGTCCTCTGCCAGGCCAAGTTCGTTATTTGAAGCGGTGGCTCACAAAATGTTTTGTGGATAATTTGGTTATATTCTACATGTTTGCGGAAATGGGCAACCATGAGTGCACAGCAATGCAGCTCAAATTCAAAGATTAGCCAAATCACTCTGTGTTCGTAACTACACCCAAAGTCGGTGGGACAGGCCTGTATCTCACAGCAGCAAACCGTGCGGTAATAACTCAGAAGTTCTGGGTATTGACTGAGCAACGGCAGGCATTTGCACGGGTTGTCCAACTGTGGCAAAACAGAGTTCCACACACATGGCTACTGAACACGGGATCCAATGGTTATGATAACAGAGTGAGTGATACCCACCTGCTCTCTGGACTGGCTCAAATGAGAGTCCTGCATGGTCTGATGAACCGACCAAAGATCATGACGCCAATGATATACCAAATCTTGGACGGTTGGGAGGACCAAACAAAGCGGCATATGGCGCATGGAGACTTTGTGCTGGCAGATGGTGAGGATGAACAATAATTATCAGGGCAGTGAGATCAAGGTTCACCTCTTTAAACATTCAACTAATACAATCTCACCAACTGATGTAAAATAGGCAAATGATATGCAGAATAAGGCGCATTTGAGGAGTCCAGGAGTATTGGTTAGAGTTCAATTCTATTTCGTGTTAGATGATTATTGTGATGAATATGAGATGATGGCAATGGTAATCTGATATCTGGTAAACTGAATTATAGCCTCATTTGGATGAACCAATATGTGACAAAAAGCAGGTGCACCAGTTTAATGGTGGACTAAGTGAAATTCCGTGGTGCCGTATATTTCTCTGTGTGAGAATCTGTCGAGCTGTAGTTTCTGCATATCTTCATCCTATATTGTCCGTGTGGAATTGTGATTCCCAAATCTGCACACAAGATCTGTGTGTTCAGGTGCACCTGAACTTCCAAGTGTGATTCCAATCATTTGTTGCTTGTCTATTTGATGTGCACTGGAAACTAGAGTCACAAACAAATTAGGGATATTCACTGAATTATCAATGATGAATAATTTACAGTTATTTGCACAAGAGAATTGCTGTCAACTTCTTGACTCTCCTGAGACGGATTCAGTACAGTATATCACTAATCATCAATGGATAGAAAGACTGTCTAAGTGATCTCGAGTTGATGTATCGTATCCTGGGGTATGGCTCACATATTCCAGGCTCACCTGAAGAATGCAGCGAAGTATCTCCTCCCTGAGGAACAAAGTACAGGCACACTTCAAATCCACTCTCCTGTCTAGGTTGACGTTCTCAGATTTCACACCGCATGCATATTCTATTCACCGGCCAATATTGACAAGCCAGTACTTATTATTAACATATGACCCCACTCCAGGATATGATCCCACTCCAGGCATGCCTCTGAACCATGTATACCCACATCACATTATTCTTGAACGATTCATTTTGGTCCATTCCAAGCATATTTTCTCCTTCCTGAATGCTTTGAATCTGTGGCTGCCAGCACACACAGAGTGTCATCTTTCAGACACTAAACACTTGGGTGCAGGCGCGGCTCATCCTACTCGGCCTAAGCTAATATGTAAATCAATGCTTGATCGGAGTGTGAATGCCGCCGCTTAAATGCCATATCTGTTACACTCCATGCCAACTTATCCTTTGGAGGAAGGTGTCCACCTGACACGTACCATACATACACAGCCCCGGGTGATAAGTAATGACACTTAACTGCATTTTGTCTAAGAAGTATGTTCAAACCTTGCATTTCCAAGATCCTAAAATAGCTTCTGTCGTTCGGGCTCCATAATTGAGCTGCTGCTTGATAGAGTGAACCTCACAGAAGAGCTTCTGCTTAGCGATTCTACTGATGACCGGTAAATTCCGCTCACTTGTATACCACACTTCCTCCAATAGGGATAAATTCACAACTCATCTACTGCAGACGTAAGTACATTTTGACTAACTTGTATGTTTGTGCCGCCAAAAATCCGTATCTTAATATAGATTATGAACCGATTTCCATTAAGAGAGCTCGAAAAGATAGAATCTGAATGCCAGTCCCAGCTCAATGGCTCACTCAGTGACCAGCAAGCTCTTGCCCACCCCATATCTTGAGCGCCTGAAGTTCATGACAAATCAGGAACAGACAATATCTGATTTCCGCCAATGTCCAATCCCAAGAGTGCATGAAGAACAAATTGTGATGAAAGCTCGAGTTTAGAAAAGGCAATTTCGGAGAGTACAAGTAACTGTCAAAGTAAGGCGAGTCTACAATCCCAGCCATTACATTAAATCAAATTCTGCATGCCAATTCAATGCTCGCTTCACCTCAATTGGCCGGTACTGCATGCTGTTATTGGTCTTCCTGCTGTCAGATGAAGCCTCATGACGCATTCATCCTGTTCTTACAAGATATTATGCGCAACATTCTAATGTGAGTGACTATTTATGATCCATTCGCTAGCAATCTTGGCATTGATGTCATCTGGAAGTGATCAGATTACCCCTGAATCTACATCGAACCTTTACTGTTCTTCCTTTATGTTGAATTTCGCCTTTGTAAACCCAAATCCTCCATCTTCTCTTATACTGACTGCATACATATTGTGATTCAGCAGACTCGCACCGCTGAAAGTGAAGTTCTGCATACGACATTGCTTAATCAACCGCTAACTTTGCCGCAGAATCCTGAAACAACAGAATATCATGAAAATAGGGTGTCCTTCTGACTGGTATACCGCATTTGGAGATTCATATTTATCCGCTATCAGCAACAAACTCAGTGTGAACACATGTAACTTCAACTGTTGAGACTCACCAAAGATCCCAACTCTATCCTCGGTCCCAGGTCTGCAAGAATCTTCAACACACTGACAATTCTGTGCCACGCGGTCACCACTCATATGCTCGAACTAGAGGCATAATAAACTACCTTTAGCGGATTTACATGCGGGGGCGATGATGATGATCCCAATTTTCAGTTTCTCATGTCCGGTTTTGAGAGGTTGTTAGCGATACAACCATGTCAATTACTAGAATTCTTCAGGTGTGTCTGATTGCATTCTATATATGATGGCTTAAACCAACCTCCAATTCTTGCATCAATAGCGTACTTGGATACGAGTGCTAACATGTGGGAATTGGGGGCATGAAGAACCCATCTAATCTGGTGCATCTGATACTTCCTAAATCACAACAAAGAACTAGCATCAGCAATAAAAATATGAACTGCTGACATGTCTTCGGTGCTTTTTCCAGGCAAGCCTCGAATTGCATCCTGCTCGACCTCTTGTTACTTCGTTGCTGTGTTATCCCATTATTCTATTAAACTTCGTACTATATTTACCCTTATATACTTCTCTCTTCATTCCCAACTTCACTCCATCAAACATGGAATCCACAGCTAGCCAGGTGACAAATCACTATTCACAGAAGAATCAAGAAGCACAGCTTGAGAGAGCAGTTGCATGTGCATTGCAGAAGACAGCAAATCTTTATTGCCAATCAAGTGTTTGAACTTGCATCCCAGCTTTCAAGTATAGTGTTGGAGATAGCAAATGTCCGGGCTATGATTCTGATGAAACAGGATGATGACGATACCGATCGGGAGATCAGCAATGAGGAAATCGAAGACCCTGGAGTGTCCACCTTGTCATACGATATTGAAGAAGACAAGTTGGACATCCGGCAGGAGGTTCTACATCTAGACCCGGCGCGCCATGATAAGACAAAACAAAGTACAAGGGTTCCACTGCCAAAGAAACAGAGCCATGCCGATACTGCCATTGCCCACACTCCACTTCCAAATCTACGCCATTCAGTTGGGGCCATAGCACTGCTATTGCTCAAAGCTCAAAAGTCAGCCATCAACATGTCACACGACCCTGACATTGTACAGGCGCTTCCCCTTCCCGAGACCGGTGGAGACCACAATGTGCCTCAACCAAAGGCCAGTGGAGATCACAACGTTTCTAAACACTAAAAGGCTACTTTTGACATAGCAAAATGGTTCATGGAGGGAATCGTAATCACAAAGACTCCCTGGCCAATCATTTCTGAAAAGAAGTACTCGATGGTTAACAGAGCTTGGACACTATCCATTGAAGCCCAGGATCGTCAGTGGGCATTAGCAGGTGCTCCTGTAGGTACGTCATCTGAGTGTCAATTGCCTGGTGGTCCATCTGTTAAAATTGATCAGCAAACCCAAGAAGCTGAAAGTGTATATTCTGTTTTCTGCTCCTCGATTGGACTCATGATGATACTATACCCCTAAGAATACATAGTTAAAACTAAAGATTAGTACCATTCAAGGGTGTTTGGCAGATGGAACTCGTCGAACTATTGTCTGTAGTTACCAGTTGGATTTACGATATGAGACTGATCTTCGTATCGAAATGAAGTAGCTCCTTTTTGACGATGTTGATCTCTCGAAGGTCATCAATGATAGGAAGTTCTGGTTCACGCTGCTGGAAGTGCTTGACTTAATCTACAATCAGATTTTGTTCAACGTCAATAGCTTAGGGTGACAACTGACCACATCGCAGTTCTTTCAACCTCTAACACCACTCACATCAGCGCTTGTGGCTGCAGCTATTCATTGCGCGTTGTCTGAGTATGCCACTGGAAAGAAGGTTACAGATATGTTTCTCAAGATGAATATTGAGGTAAATTTTGACCTTCCATGGTGATTGATTGCATTACTGCAGAAGTCATTGCACTTGTTCAATTCAAATTACACATGGTGGGGCTACTTCCTACCACCCCCAATGGTGCTCCTCCGCTATAATTGGCGCTCCTCAATCCTGTTGGCACTCCTCAATCCCTGTTGGCACTCCTCAATCCTCTCGGCGCTTCTCAGTCTGGATTGGTGCTGCGAAATTTCATTCAGCGCTCCATACTTCTTTTTCTGTCTATGCTCCTCCTGTACAATGGGCACTCTTCAATCCCCTCCTCAACCTCGATTGGGAGCGCCTCAATTTGATTCCAGACTCTTTACCTCCCTCCTCTTTTGGCCCTTCTCACCCTGGATGGGCTGCTCTGCTGAATAGGTGCTCCTCAATCCCCATTGTCGCTCCTGGGCCTTGATCTGCAGCCTTCAATTTCATTCTGCACTCCTTAATCACCATTCGCACTCCCATTGCCCACCCCACACACGACATCAGGCCCTCCTCCTTTCACGGTGACACACCTCTTTTTCCCCTGAATTTATCATATTGCCTTTCAAACTCCATTTTGATTCACTTCAAGCTAGCCTTAAGTCCATAACTTTGGGATATCACAAATCAAGCCAAACGACATTGAACTGCAATTTCACCCATTTGCCAGAACCAAATCATTCTGAAATATAACAGAAGCCTCCAACTTTTTTGTGCCATTGATGAATTGCGTGTTCCTGCGTTTGTCGGCCCTGATGAGATGGGAGATTTAGTGGATGACATTCAGACTATGTTTGATTGATATAATTCCGATTCCTTAGTCGGGTTATTGTTTCGGTTGTACCTACTTTCATTTTTGAATCACTCGCCATTTTCTTTGGTTCTTCCTTAATGTAGCAATGCACATAATTGAATCTTGATGAAATGCTGGGTACTATAGTATGATTAAGAAGTTGATAATGAACAATAACCTATGCATCATATGTGGAGGGTATTCTTGTGGCTCGTGTATATCTGGAGAATCTCAGAAAACGCCTGCAGTCCTTCGAATGAATATCCATAAGAACCTGGCATCTCTCAGAGTTAGTTTGGAATTCCCACATTGGTTGGGCAACAGTTCCAGTTGCTCCCAAACATATCACAACTGCTCCCATGGTGCTCTCGTACCAGATATCAGAGATCCCACTTACTCAGAAGGTTGGCCGGACTGCCCTCCTAGGGTCTGATACTCCCCTGAAATTGGGGCTTTTAAGTTTACACTCCACATCCTCTCAGACACTCCTGGAGGCTCCCAGTGACTAAAATATATTTTGCCGAGATAGCTCTGTTATTTCAGCAAACCATGATTGAGGGAGTTTGGTGCTGCACTTTGAGGCTCTGACCGAGTGAGTTTGGAGATGCACTTGAAGGCTTCGGTCAAACAAGCTTGGAGATGCACTTGGAGGCCATGGCAGTGTTACGGGGGTGTATACCCTAAGTAACTTATCCTAGTATCTGCTGATACCAAGTACTCAGGTTCACGGCCGTAGATCCTATTCCGCGCTAAGAGTCCGTACGACCTCAGCACGTATTTCCTGTAACCTTTACTGTTGATAGCGCTCGGCTTTTTTTCTGGCTTCTTGAAGACGCTTGGTCTTTCGATTCTTTCGCAACTGCTTCTTAGTTTGTGGCAAGGGATTTACCCGATTTAGCTGCCACTGATTTCGAGCTCTACCCGAACTAGCCAGAAACGGTTCTGCGTTATCGAGTATGTTACCGAAACGTTGATCTTCCACAAGGTCTCTAGGCGTAACTGATATTTCTCGCTCGTTATCAATCTGGCCGATCCTATCGGGATGTACTTTTTCCTCGTCCTTCTGATCGTGATTTGTACGAACAATTAATGTAGCTTTTGATACTGGGTCCGATGTGACGTTCTCCCGACTTTCCAGATTGTCGATGTGGATTACTAATCCCTGTTGTAGACCTATAATTGAAGCTATCCACCAGATACTTTGCGCCAGGAAAATGTACTGATTCTCTCTGGTGTAAGAGATAATCTTTTCGAGTGCGTAGACAATAACAACGTTGCCGTTCTCGAAGGTAATCATCATCCACCCGTTATCTGATGTCGTACCGTACGTTGCTGCAAGGTGCGGGGCTGCCGCTACAGAAAGCTAGTAGATTCTAGGTATAGATAAAATGGGAATAGGTATCATAAAAACGCAATAATAAATAAGGATATTTCTCCGCTGGTAGGTATCGTCTCGTCTCTCCCTGTTCCCGCTTTTTCCTTTTCTTCTCTTCATTGCCGGAACAATGTGATCTCTTTATAGCCCCTTGGCTTACTCCAACTGGGACTGTGATTTAATCCCTCAAATGATAGCCACATATCTAAGCGTCTTACGGCCCGATGCCCACGCCCTGACTAGCGATGGCCACGCGTCCCTTTGGTTATCATGTTCATGCATGATATCATATCGGCTTATAAATCAGATCATAACTTCAACTATGACATCTTGCAAACGTCGATGATCGGTAGTTGGAACGCCTGCTCTTCCGAGACACGTCTGCGTTAATTAATCTTCAATGAAATTAATAAATCATAGTCTTACGTAGTTAATATCCACTGCTATGCCAACGTAGAACAGAGGGCGCGTTAATCAAAGGGCCGAGAGCCACTGATTAAACCTTGCAAGTCAAATCAAACTAATCAAAGAATGACCCTTGCTTCTGGCAGATCGCCAACGCCATAATTCCCTCAGTCATATTGTGCTCAGGTCTCCGCATTACCGGTTTCAACAACACCCGGACATGCTCCGCATCCAAGAGGCTTGGATACCGGATGGCCCTTTACTAGCACGACTGCCGTGCACGTACTGTGCAACCACAGAGTACCTGGGAATGAATCTGGTTGAGAACTACTGCTCGGCAGGGCCTAGCCCTTTCGATCTGGCTAGTAGTCGCATCATCAAATCAGCTGCCGTAGCACTTTGCTTTCAATGAATCCGCCAAGCCTGTGCTTGCCCAATCGAGACGTGACTAGCATGCCCCCGCTAAAGAGCACGCCGCATGGTAACTAAGTACCATTACACTGATAGGAGAGAACCCCTGACAGGCAGAGTGAGGTTGGAGATGCACTTTTAGGCCATGATCGAGCAAGTTTAAAGATGCACTTTTAGGCCATGATCAAGTCAGTTTAAAGTAGTACTTGCAGGAGATAGATCAGAAGGAAGGCATGACAGGAGCTGATACTCTACTCATTGATTAACTCATAATTGTGGGAATGTAGAGAGTTAAGTACATCAAGGTCCACAAAGAGAAAACAGATGAGATTGGCTAGGAGTGGGAGACAGTTGATCTTGGGATAATGCAGTACTGGGTGGGCACAGTACTCGGTGCATGCTGTACATGGTGATAACTAATGATCATGACATGTAAAGATCGAGAGGGATGACTTACCTTCATGTTCCAAGATGGCGGTAGAGTTGAGTATGTGAAAGAGTAAAATGAGGGACATTATAACAAAACACTGGGATATAAGAGAATTTCATCTGCAAGTCAATTTACCCATCCCTGATACGGCAGATATCACTACCAATCCACTGTTTAATCACACTAATACGAGGTCCTCTAAATCAAATTAGGCAAATATGTAACTATATTTCTTATATCTGCTGATATACTCCATATGATTCCCATCTTTATCCACCATATCTCTTTCTGTTCCACAACTCTCCCATTATCGTAAAACACAAAGCTTTGTCATCCATCTCTATTTCTCCATGCCATGATTATGAGTTAACACTGAATACAGTATACACTAAGTACTGCATACACCGAGTACAGCATACACCGAAGTACAGCACACACTGAGTACAGCATACACCAAGTACAGCATACACCATGTACAGCATACACCAAGTACAGCATATACGGAGTATATCACACACTGAGTGTAGTATACACTAAGTCAAGCATACACCGAGTACAGTATCCACCCAAGATTGTTTGTCTTCCATTGATTCTAGCAATTACTAGTTGACCTCTGAATGTACCTTCAGCTTCTTGCGTGCCTCCCGATGAGATTGACCGCCACCAGCCAGCTCTCCATGACAGCTCATAGGTAACGTCAGCATGTCACATTTCCACAGTTCTGAGTTAACCAACTGTTGAATACAGTGTCAGCACACAGTGTACCTCCTATCGACTGTCTCCAAGTGCTCCAATCTCAGTCAATCATCACGTCCAAGTGCGTCTCCACACTAACTTGATCTCACAGCATTGGAATGAATCTATAAGTTCATGGGATCACCGCTTTCAGGTGTATCTGGAATCTCAATCGATCTGAGGGCTTTGGAGTGCATCTTTAAGTTCACTCGTTCATGGACTCGATGTGTATTTCAAGACTTGATCAATTACAACATCCAAGATTGCACGATCATGGCCTCCAAATGTATCTGCATACTCGCTCAATTATGGCCTTGAAGTGCATTTCTAAGGTTACTCGATCTGGGTCTCCAAACTAGCTTCATGATGACCTCACAAGTGTAACTCCAACCTGGCTAGATTATGGCCTCAGAGCTCATGCCAAAGTTCACTCGATCACAGCCTCCAAACCCGCTTGATTTTGGTGTCCATAGTGCATCACCAAACTCTATCCATTACAGCCCCCAAGTGCATCTCTGACATGACTTGATCATCATCTTCAGGCATGCCTCAAATAGCTCTCAACATCAGGAAGATGTATTTTGGTCATTGGAAGCCTCCAGGAGTGTCTGAGAGGATGTGGAGTGTAAACTTAGATGCGTCAATTTCAGGAGAGTATCAGACCATAGGAGGGCATTCTGGCTGGCCTTCAGAGTAACTGGCATCCCTGATGACTGGTACAGGAGTACCATGGGAGTGATTGTGATAACTTTGGAAACACCTTGGAGTGCCGGAGAGAACTTTGGGTGCACCTGGGAGCACGTGGGAGCACCTGGGAGTGCTGGCGACCAACCAAGGAGTGCCGACGACAAGTCTGGGGGCGCCGGCGACAAGTCTGGAAGCACCTCGACTCAATGTACAGCAGTCTTGGAAACACAGCATCTTTGGGAACGCTGCTGGCGCACCTGGAAATCATAGCTACTACCTATCATTCAACCATTGTACAACTCATGTACTCAGATTGTATTCTCATCTATGTATCTATGGATCTATGTATTGATGAATCTATATAGCTACCCATCAACAAATGGTATATATGGACTGGCTGCAGGCGGTGTTTGAGAGCAATGCGAGGTGCTCCTGAAAATGACGACCAAGTGAACTCAGAGATACACTCTGATCCCATGATGGAGCAAGTTTGGAGATGCACTTGGAAGCAGTAATCGAGTGTATTTCGAGATACACTTGGAGGCCGTGATTGAGTGAACTTTGGAGATGCACTCCGAGATTGTCATCAAGCGAGTTTCGGGATGGGCATGTGGAGGCCGTAATTGAGTGAGTTTGGAGATACCCTTGGAGGCCGAGATCAAGAGAGTTTGGAGATGCACTTGGAGGCCATGATTGAGCAAGTTTGGAGATGTACTTGGAGGCCACGATCATGCAAACTTGTAGGTGGTAATCCAGCGGGTTTGGAGATACAGATGGAGACTGTGATCGAGTGTGATTGGACGCGTACTAGGAGACATTGGATTGATGGCACACTGGGAGATAAGACTCTATTCATCGGGTAGTTAACTCGTATCCGTGGGAATATGACAAGTGACGCCATCATGGAGCTCTCATGGAGAGCTGCCTGATGGCGGTCGATCATGTAAGGAGGCACACTGGAAGCTGAAGCTACATTCCGGATTCAACTTGTAACCAAGAGAATGAAGGGAAGACAAACAATCTTGGGTGGATACTGTACTTGGTGTATGGTGTACATGGTGTAGGCTGTACTTGGTGTTAACTCTTAATCATGGCATGGAGGGATAGAGAGGGATGACTTAACTTTGTGTTTCTGGGATGATGTTTGAGTTGTGGAGGAGAAAGAGAGATGGATGATGAAGATGGGAACGATATGGAGGATACGAGCGGATATGTGAAACCAGGGGTACAACATGCCGGATTGGGTTTGGAAGACCTCATATCAGAGCAATTTCAAGCCGGATTGGGACTTGTACCTGCCGCATCAGGAATGGTAAATTGACTGGCACACAAAATTCTCCTAAGTCGCAGTTTATCATGATGATTTCCCATACGCTCTCATCTCTCTCTTTCTCGTCCTCAACTCTACCATCACCTAAGAACACAAAGTTAAGTCATCCTTCTCGATCTCTCCATGCCATGATCAGGAGTTAACACTGAGTACAGCATACACCGAGTACAGCATACAACAAGTACAGCATACACCGAGTACAGCATACACCGAGTACAGCATACACCGAGTACAGCATACAACGAGTACAGCATACACCGAGTACAGCATACACCGAGTACAGTATACACCGAGTACAGTATACACCGAGTACAGTATACACCCAGTACAGCATACACCGAGTACAGCATACACCGAGTACAGCATACACCGAGTACAGCATACACTGAGTACAGCATACACCGAGTACAGCATACAACGAGTACAGTATACACCGAGTACAGCATACAACGAGTACAGCATACACCGAGTACAGCATACACCGAGTACAGTATACATCAAGTACAGCATACACCAAGTACAGTATACACCGAGTACAGCATACACCGAGTACAGCAGACACTGAGCACAGCATACACCGAGTACAGCATACAGTGAGTACTACATACACCGTATATAGCATCATCCCAAGATCGATTGTCACTCACTCCCAGCCAGTCTCTCATCTCTCAGCTGACCATGATGTGCTCAATTCTCTATATTCCCACAATAACAAGTTAACCAATGCATAGAGTCTCAGCTCCCATTACGCCTCCCTCCAGAACTACCACCTCCAGATTGACGGCTTCCAAGTACTCCTCCAATATTGCTCGATCCTGGCCTCCAGGTGCATCTCTAAACTCACTCGGTCACGGCCTCCAATTTCATGTCCAAACTCGCTTGATTTTGGCTTCCAAGTGTATATCTCGAAACGCGCTCGATCATTGCCTCCAAATGTGTCTCCAAAGTCGCTCGATTACTGCCTCCAACTGCATATCTTGAAACTTCTTCGATTACGGCCTGCCGGTGCATCACCTGAACTCACTCGTCCATGGCCTCTAATTCTATTGCCAAACTCCCTCGATTACAGACTGCAAGTTCGCACCATCATGGCCTCCAAGTGCATATGTCCAAAATTGCTCGATCACGGCTGCCAACTGCATCCCCAAACTTGATCGATCTTCTCCTCAGAGTGTATCTCTGAGTTCACTCACTCACGGTGTGGTGAAATGGTGGAGCAAGAAGGCAGGCAGCCCATCATCAACACTCCGCTGCACCTAGCATGGCATCCAAAGGGAGTTCTTCACCAATACCGATTCTGGCTCGAGGAGCATAGGAAGAGGGTGAAAGCATATGAAGTGATACCCGGCCATGATGAACCTCACAAATTGGGGGGACCTATGAAAGCTTGGCAAGTGTGCCTGAGACAAAGAGCTGGGAAAGAAAGAGTTTGAATTTCGATGATGTTTATCTAACCCGGGGTCTCCCTGGCATATACTCTCTGTTGCTGAGTCAATCTCCGTTATCTCTGTTTCTCCGTGTGTATATACAGAGAGTCTATGATAATACATGCCATATTATGATGCCGCAAATCTTGTGACTGTAACAAAGATGAATATGATAAACGAAATACCTTGTGGTTGTGGAACCCTAAGAACCACTACTGTGAGAATATGGCAGCAAGTCTTCTGCAGAGCTTGCACAGAGGTAAGCAGCTTTCAAAGTCTCCTGCAGATCTGCACAGAGGTCTTAGCAGCTCCAAAGTTTGACTATCCTAGACGGAACATTCTGAATGCACCTTCATAACTGCTGGTGCTTTCAGAAGCAACTGAGAATGCTCTTGCAGAGTCTGAGAGCACATTGCAAAGCTCCAGGGGGGGCTGGGAGCATCTGGAAGTACTTAGAAGCACTGGTGAGGGCTACCGGAGTGTCTGAGAGGTTTGTGTGTAGCTGCTGGACTGATTTACATTTTGCTGATGAATATGGCATGGATATGTAAACATGATGACATTCTGAATCTTTCCACTATAGGTTCTGTAGCTAATAGGATTAGTGTTAGCAATGGGTCCGGGTAACACGCCAGTGGTCTGGTTTTTGGCTGGTGGTTTGGTTCAGTTCAGTTTGTTACCCGGCCAAAAACCCGACCCGCATTGTCTTGGCAGGTTTGTTACCCAGACCGGACATATACCCACGGTTTTTTGGCCGCGTTGGAACGACACCGTGGTTCCAACTTTACGGTTCCTACACCTTTGCCTGCAATTAAGTATTTGAGTTCTCGTTGTATAATGACATGATCAGTACATAGATTGTGCAGTTCTAGTCGCTCTTTCACCTCCCGCTTTCCGATTGGCGATCCGACTGATATTTGTTGAGTGGCTGTGAAACAAGTGCCCATTTTAAGCGAAATTAGTGGGTATTCAATAGCGACTCAACGAATATTGGTCGGATCACATATCTGAGATTGGCAGGTGAAAGAGTCGGTAGAACTGCACAATCTACATACTGATCATGTCATGATACGCTCAGAACTCAAATACTTAATTGGAGGCAAAGTTGTGATGTTGAAATACCGGGTTTTTGATGGTCAAACCGGCCCATTTCTAGTGGGCCAGGTTTTTCGTATGGTAAGACCAGTTGCCACAGTCCGGTTTCGGGTGGAACCGAAACCAGAACTGACCCGGGAATTTGAACCTGTTGCCAACACTAAATAGGATGCATGCAAGCAGCCGCCCAGGAGAAAATTTTTTATTGCTTGGATGCATTGTACTGGCGGGACTGTTGTTCAAGGATTTGCGTTTGCAGTGGGTAGGTGTCTGGCACTTCGGAGGGTGGAATGATGGGTGATAATATGGAGAATGCTGGAAAGGTTGTTTGTCTCATGGTCGTACTCTGTTGGTTATGACATTACATCAGTCATATATATAGATGAAGGGTTGTGTTGGAAACTCCGGATATTGGGATGAAATGTTGAGACTCTGGTTTTTGGGAAAAGATTAATGGCAGCAATTGGACTGTGTAGTTGGTTATGACACAATTGGTAGTTCAGTATCATTGCCCAGCAGGAGTAAGCACAAATGTGTTGGAAATTGTAAATGCTTGTTAGCTTATTGCAATAATCATTTTTGTTAATAGATGCCGAGTGAAAACCCAGTGGCAATCTAATTACCAAATAGACTGAATTCAAATTTCACATCCATCCAAGTAGTTTGAACTGTTGGTGGTGGGGAAAGCCAACATCAGCAAGATGTAAATCTGTCCAGAATCTACATACAACCCTTTCAGATACTCTGGTAGCTCTTACCTGTGCTTTCGAGTACTGCCAGCTGCTACCAGGCCTTCCTGGAGCTTTGCATCGTGCTGTTAGAATCTGCAAGAGCATTCTCAGGTGCTTCTGAAAGTACCTGCAGATCAGACAAATGTCATTTTGTCCACAATCCACACAGAAACCTCCCAGATACTCCAGGTGACCTCACCAGTGCTTCTAAGTACCACTAGATGCTCCCAGGCCTCCCTGGAGCTAAGCAAAGTGCTCTCAGACTCTCCAAGAGCATTCTCAAGTGATTCTGAAAGCAGCTGCAGTGATGGAAGTGCTATCACAATGGTACAAGATTTGACTTATAGAATAGTCTAATTTTGGAGCAACTGAGACCTGTGCGCAGGTTTGCGGGAGACTTCGAGAACAACTGCGATCTCTCTACTGCTCAGCGGGAGATTGCAACAGCACCCGAGACCCCTGTGCATTTCTACGAAAGACTTGGTGCTGTATTCTCACAGCAGTGGTTCTTAGATAACCACAAGGCATTTTGTCTTATCACATTTGTCATTGTTACAGTCAAAGGATTTTCTACGTCATACTATGGCATGCATTATATAAGTCTCACTATATATATACATACAACTAATCTGGGTGCAAATGGTAGTCGAGCATAATCGGATGAGCAACTAGACCTCTCCGGGAAGAGAACTTAGGGGTCAACCACTTGGAGGCCATTGTAGTGAAATGATGAAGCTAGAAGGCAGAGAGCGCACCGTCAATACTCCACCGCACGACTTGCAGCATCTACACTGAGTTTATCAGAAAGAGCGGTTCGATGTTGTTGTATCTTTACAATGTATGCACTCTTAGTGGAGTATGACAGTAAGTGATATCCCCTCTGCTACCCTTTGTCCCCACTGACAATTGAAAAAAAAACAAAGACAAATAGAAAGTTGTAACCCAGTTGCCACCGCCGTGGGCCTCTGCGTCCATGCAAATGCAGTTCTAGCTGGAGCAGTATAAGACATGAGTATGAGAATATCATACTACCTGGCATTGAGGATCAATGCAATTGTCTGGATCAACTAAATATAGAAAACAGCAAGTGAGCACAAAAGTCCGGAAAGATAGAGTGTGCATTTTCATTGTATGATACATCAATAAAATGTATTTTAGTCACTGGAAGCCTACAGGAGTGTCTGAGAGGATATGGAGTGTAAACTTAAATGTATCAATTTCAGGAGAGTATTAGACCCTAGGAGGGCATTCCTGCTGGCCTTCAAAGTAACTGGGATCTCTGATGACTGGTATTGGAGTACCTTGGGAGTGATTGTGATAGGTTTCGGCACACCTCAGAGTGCCTGAGAGAACTTTGAGTGCACCTGGGAACACCTGGGAGAGCCGGTAACAAGTCTGGGAGCACCGACAACAAGCCTGAGAGTACATGGGCGTGCCGGCGACAAGTCTGGGAGTGCTGACAATAAGCCTGGGAGCACCTAGGTGCGCTGGCGACTTGCCTGGAAGCACCTCGAATCACAGTAGAGCAGTCTGGGAAAAACATCTTCTTTGGGAACGCTGTGGTGTGCCTAGAAGTCATAGCTACTACTTATCGTTCAACGATTATTAAAACTCATGTATTCGGTTTCTATTCTCATTTGTGTACCTATATAGCTACCCATCTACACACCGTAGATCTGGACTGGCTGCAGGCGATGGTTGAAAGCAATTCGAGGTGCGCCTAAAAATGACGATCAAGTGAACTCAGAGATAAACTCCAAGGCTGTGAATGAGTGAGTTTGGAAATTCTCTAGGAGGCCGTGATCGTGCGAACTTGGAGGCCATAGTCATGTGAGATTAGAGATAACCTTGGATGCTGTAATCAAGTGAGTTTGGAGATGCACTTGCAGGCCGTGATGATGCGAACTTGCAGGCCGTAATTGAGCAAGTTATGAGATACACATGGAAGTGGTGATCGTGCAAGTTTGAAGATGCACTGGGAGGCCATGATCGAGCGAACTTGCAGGCTGTAATCGAGCCAGTTTGGAGATCTGCTTGCAGGCAGTAATCGAGCAAGTTTGGAGATGATCTGGGAGGACCTAATCAAACGAGGTTGGAGATCCACTTGGAGGCTGTAATCGAGCTGGTGTGGAAACTCACTGGGAGGCCGTCATCGAGCGAGGTTGGAGATACACCTGGAGGCCATAATTGAGTGAGTTTGGAGATGCATTGGGAGGCCATAATGGAGTGAGGTTGGAGATACACTTGGAGGCCGTGATCGTGCGAACTTGCGGGCCGTAATTGAGCGAGTTTTGAGATACACTTGGAGGCTGTAATTGAGTGAGTTTGGAAATACACTGGGAAGCCATAATCGGGTAAGGTTGGATATACACTTGGAGGCAGTGATGGAGTGTATTTGGATGAGTACTTAGAGGAGGTGAATGGACGGCACACTGAGTGCTGCAATTCTATTCATCGCGTAGTTAACTCGCAATTGTAGGAATGTGACACGGTGACTTTACCATTGAGCTCACAGGGAGAGCTGGCTGATGGCAGTCGATCGTGGAGGGATGCACGCCGGAAGCTGAAGCTACATTCAGGGGCCAACTCGTAATCATGAGGATGAAGGGAAGAGAAACAATGATGGGTACTCGGTGTATGCTATACTCGGTGTCAACTCATAATCATGACATGGAGAGATAGACAGAGATAACTTAACTTTGTGTTCTCTGATGATATTAGAGTTGTGAACAAGAAAGAGAGAGATGGAGGATGAAGATGAGAACAATGTGGAGGATACGAGCGGATATTAGAAATCAGGGGTACTGCTTGCCTGATTTGGTTGGGAAGTCCTCGTATTAGTGTAATTTGTTGCCGGATCGGGACTCATACCTGCTGTAGTGGGGATGGTAATTGACTTGCACACGAATCTCTTTTAAGTCCCAGTCTCTCACAATGATATCCCCCATCTCCTCTCATCTTTCTCTTTCTCATTCTCATGTCTACCATCACCTAAGAACACCAAGTTATGTCATCACTCTTTACCACTCCATGCCATCATCAAGAGTTAACACCGAGTACAACATACACCAAGTACAGCATGCACCGAGTACAGCATAAACCGAGTACAGCATACACTGAGTACATCATACACTGAGTACAGCATACACCGAGTAGAGCATACGCGGAGTACAGCATACATGAAGTACTGCATACTCCGCGTACTGCATCATCCCATGATTGACTGTCTGCCGCTCGCAGCCAGTCTCTCATCTCTCGGATGACCCCATTCTACTGGATTCTCTTCAATCCCGCAATGATGAATTAACCAATTAATAGTATCTCAGCTCCCATCTCCGTTCCCTCCTGAACTACTGCCTCCAGATTGAGCGCCTCCAAGTACTCCTCTAATCTCGCTCGATCACAGCCTCCAAGTACTCCTCCCATGTTGCTCGATTACAGCCACCAAGTGCATCTCCACACTTGCTAGATTCTAGTCTGCAAGTGTATCTCTGAACTCACACCATTACGGCCTCCAGAATCGCATGATCATGGTGTCCAAGTGCACTCTTAACTCGCTCGATTCCGGCCTCCAAGTTTACACGATCACAGCCTCCAAGTGTATCTCTAAACTCACACAATCATGGTCTCCAAGTTCACACGATCACAGCCTCCAAGTGTATCTCTAAAGTCACACCATTATGGCCTCCACATTAGCACAGTCATGGCCTCCAAGTGCATTCTCAAACTCTGATGATCACAGCCCGTAAGTATATATCTAAGAAGCGACGGCGTGTGTACGGATATACAGGGGTAATGGAGGTGGAAACAGTGACAGAATGCATATATTCTGCAGACTGCAGAGTAGATAGACATCTTATTTCCATCTCATCTTATCATACCATGAAAATACACACTCTATTTTTCACAACTTTCGGTCTCACTCAGTCTGTCCGCAATGTCGTGGATTGTCAATTCCGGGTAGTCGCATGTCTATATATCTGATTCCTGTGCTTCTTGAACCAGAAACGCTCTTTCCCATGAATTGAGTTTGGGTGTCGCAAGGGGTGATGCGGAGTGTTGATGGTGGGCTCTCTGACTTCTAGCTCCATCGTTTCACCACTATGGCCTCCAAGTAGTTCATCTCTAAACATTCTCTTAATGGGCATGTCCTGGTGCTCCTCCAATTATGCTCTAGTACCATCTGCGGCCAGATTGACTGTATGTATATAAAGAGAGTGTTAGCGGTTGTCCCGAATAGCGATAATGACACTTGATTACGATTACTTGATGTATACATACCTTCGGTATGTATAACACCTGTGCATGTATTTGCAAGTGGTCAGTAATATGCTCTTTGGCTACAGTTCATATTAGTCACGCAAAGAATCCGTCTTGGTTCACTTCCGGACACTTTGCAGGATACGCATGGTTGTCATGCACGGCAGTTGATAGTCAATATACAATTATGAGGACTCTTCACTCTCAACTGTAATGGGCAGGGATACAGTGGAGCACGTTCCGGTCGGAGAAAATTCTCAACCTGAGCATGACGTAACTGAGGGAATAATTACATAGGCACTTGCCTAGAGTGATCACTATCCATTGGCTTGGATACTATGGAACACAATGTAACCTCGTATAGGATACAAGCTTACGCATCAATATTCTATGTTGACATAGTCTTGGTTGGTCACCGATTAAATCTATGACATAATTAAATACATTCTCTGCATGAGGGATTTAAGAGGCGATGAGCATTATCAACTTGCTTGGTAGATGTTCCAACTACCGACTCGTATGAGTGTGAGATGTCTAAGTTCAAGTTTCTCGGGTGCATTGGCAAAATGATATGATGCGATGGATGGTCTGTTTTGTCAGCAGTGTAACGCTTTCAAACCACGTTGCATGCATACGCTGACAGGTAGAAGGTATGGCGATATATCATTGAGTGGAAGGAGGTGCGGTCACGATAACGTTATCAGGGGCATTATAGCCATAGCAGCTAGGCATGGTGGGGTGGGACATTGCTATATAAGAGGAGGCGGTGTCGCTGGAAAGAAAGAATGACATCAGCCTGAAGAACACAGAGCACCGAAGACGAACTTAAAATATTATTATAAATTCTATCCAATCACAATTACTTCCGTCATACATACTCGTTACTGGGCTGTTTATGCCTGGACATTACTATACACCTGCCAAGTACGCACTGCAACAGATTGTTGAGCATTTTCGCAATCTTTTCTTTCAATTGGAAGAGGCCCGTTTAACCCACACCTACAGGGTGGTTTTTCGTTTCTGCGAACTCGAGAGTATCTACTACACGGTGCTGAGATATCTTAACACTGGCATACTACCATTCCAGGAATATTCCAAGGATCGGTTATTCGACGGAGAGGCATATTGTAGGTCTACACAGGTGATGGAAATGGGAGGCGGTTCAATTTGGAAGCTCTTGTGAAATGTGTGCAAGAGGTTTAGTTTCAGGAAGAAACGAGGAGAGAAAGAGAGGATAGGTAGGCGGCTGAACTTAGATTCAATAAATATTATATTAGTTATTGGGATCCAAACACCCCTGTAACAGAGGGAGACTTAAATAATGCATGCTATATTATGATGTAGCAAATCTTGTGACTATAACAAAGATAAATATGATAAGATGAAATGCCTTGTGGTTATATAAAAACCACTGCTGTGAGAATACTGTATCAATTCTCCCGCAGAGCTGCGCAGCAGTCTTGGCTGCTCTCCAAGCATCCGAAAGAGCTGTGCAGTGGTCCCAGGTTCTCTTGAAGTCTCTTGCAGATCTGCGCAGAGGTCTCAGGAGCTTCAAAATTTGACCATTCTATAAGTCAAATCTTGTAGCATCCTGAATGCACCTCCATAACTGCAGGTTCTTCCAGGAGCACCTGAGAATGCTCTTGCAGAGTCTGAGAGTACTTTGCTTAGCTCCAGCGGGGTCTGGGAGCATCTGGATAAACTTGGAAGCAGTGGTGAGGTCACCTGGAGTGTCTGGGAGGATTGCATGGGGCTTCTGGCCTGAATTACGTTTGGCTGATGTAAGATGAGATGAAAATGAGATGATGTCTGTCTACTTCAGAGTCTGGTGAATATATACTCCTTGATGCACTTTCCACCTCTGTTACCCCTGTATCTGCATACACCCTCTGTCGCTCCTTACAGACAAACTTGGAGGCCGTAATCAAGTGACTTTGGTGAGGCACTTGCAGACTGAGATCGAGTGAATTCAGTTATACACATTGAGGCCGTGATTATGCTCATTTTCAGATGAACTTGGGGACCAAGATCGAGTAAACTCTGAGATGCTGGAGGGATGTGCAATGGACTCAGAGACTCTGTTCATTGGTTAACTCGTCATTGTGCGAATTTAGAGAGTTGAGTACATCTGCGAAGAGATGAGAAGACACTTGCTGGGAGTGGGAGACAGTCAATCATGGGATGATGTAATACTTTGTGTATGCTGTACTAAGTGTTAACTCATGATCATGGCATGGAGAGAGAGGGTTGACTCAACTTTGTGATGTTTGGTGATGGTATAGTTGAGGACAAGATGGTGAGCAATGAGAAGAGATGGAAGAAAGCATCATGAACAACTGGAACTTCAGAGAATTTCGCGTACTAGTCAATTTATGATCACAGATATGACAGTTACGAGTCCTGATGCCATGTGTAATAACACTGATACACGGACTTTTAAACCTAATCAGGCAAGTTGTACTGCTGATTTCTCATATCCACATGTATCCTCCATATTGTTCTCATCTTCATCCCGCATCTCTCTCTTTCTTGTTTACAACTCTACCATCGGTGCAGAACACAAAGATAATTGATCCCTCTCCATCCCTCCATGCCATCATCATGACTTAACAACAAGTCGCAGCATACACCAAGTCGCAGCATACACCAAGTCGCAGCATACACCAAGTTCAAGCATACACCAAGTTGCAGTATATACCAAGTTGCAGTATACACGGAGTGCAGCATACACCCAGTACAGCATATACCTAAGATTGTCCGTTGTCCCTCCATTCTAACGATTACAAGTTCACCCCTGAATGTAGCTTCAAGCCCCCAGCATGTCTCCCAATACAGATTGACCGCCACCAGCCAATTAGTCATAAGAGCGTGAAAGGTAAAGTCACCCTGTGACATTCCCACAGATTGTAGTTAACGAACCAACCAATATTGTCTCTCCACCCGGTGTGCCTTATATTGACTTATCCAGATTGACTACTTCCAAGTAGTTGTCCAATCTTGCTCAATCACAGCCTGGGAGTGCATGTCAAAACTCGCTCAATCAAAGCCTTGGAGTGCATCTGTATGTTTACTTGATGATGGGATCCAAGTGCATCTCCAAAATCCCTCATTCATGGCCTCCAAGTGCATCTTCAAACTCACTCAATTACGGCCTGGGGGTGTATTTCTTAGTTGACTCGATTATCATCTTCAGGTGCACCTTGAATTGCTTTCAAGAACAGCCCACAGCCAGTCGAGATATACTGTCAGTTGATGGGAAGCAATATAGAAGCATAGAAACTAGATGAAAATACAAACTGAATGCATGAGCTTTAGAAATTGTTGAATGATAAGTAGTAGCTATGATTTCTAGGTGCACCAGCAGAATTCCTAAAGAAGATATTCCATTTCCAAGACTGTATTGCTGTGATTCGAAGTGCTCTCATACATGATGCCCGGGCTCCCAGGTTTGTTTGCCAGGGCTCCCAGGCATGTTACTGGGGCTCCCGGGTGCTCCTAGGTTTCTCAGCGCTCCCAGTCTTGTCGCAGGTGCTCCCATATGCACCCAAAGTTCCCTCCTGTATTCCGACATGTTCCCAAACCTATTACAATCAATCACATGGTACTTCTGTACGTATCATCAGAGATCCCAGTTACTCTGAAGGCCAGCAGGAAGCCCCTCCTAGGGCCTGATACTCTCCAGAAATTGACCCATCTAAGTTTACACTGCACATCCCCTCAGACACTCTTGGAGGCTTCCAGTGACTGAAATCCATTTTACTGATGAACTGTGATTTGAGGTGCTCCCAGACTTGTTGCCGGTGGTCCCAGCATTATGTTCGGCACTCCCAGGCACTCCCAGATTCACTCATTGTTAACTCCAGTGCTTTGAGATGTTCCCAAACGTATTTCAAGAACTCCCATCCAACACATATACCAGTGATCAGCGATCCTGGTCACTGTGAAGGCCGGCTGGAATTCTCTCCTGGGGTCTGATACTCTCCTGAAATTGACACATCTATGTTTACACTTCATATCCTCTCAGACCCTTCTAGAAATTTCCAGTGACTAAAATACATTTTGATGATGCAATCAAAGTTTGTCTTTGAAATACCTGACATTGCAATCAATTTCAAGAGCATCTGAGTAAGATCACATTGACCCTGAATAGGTTAGAACAAATGAAAGACACTATTCAGCATGAGAACATAGTATACAAAGATGCCAGGGATAATTAGGAACAACTAGAGGATGGTGAGGAGGTACTCAATCCGGATAATAGCAGGTTAGCAGTGTATAATTGTTCTAACATCATCAGCACTGACTGTGAAGATGAGTGTCTTCATAGGGCACTCAGCGTGCAGACTTCCTGTCCGATTTGCCAAATAATAGGTGACACTGTCCCTGTCGCCAAGTACTCACTTCCAGGCCTGCCCTGAACCATGTTTGTGGTGCACCAGGTTGAGGTAATATGGTTGATTGTGAGGAGATGTATTTGGGATGTAGATATGCCAGAAGTACTGGTGGCAGATAAAATGGGTCTTGGCAAGACTTCTACCTCAGTGGCAGTGGCTATGATATGTAAATTGTTCACTGAGAAAGCTGTTATGTGGTTGCTGTTGTCACTTTTGTGGAGCAATACCCTTGAAGAGTGGGTGTATATGGTGTAGAACAACTATCCTGTAATTATCAGTGAAGAATAGGAGTGGTATCAATTGCAGAGACTGAATTGAGTTCCCTGCCACTGTTTAGTGATCCAGCCAACACCACCTTAGTGGCAGCCAGTGCATACATCTGTTAGGGAACCAATTCTGTTGGTCATGATGCCCAAAGTATTAGAGATATACAAAAGTGACATCAACAAGATGACAGAATTAAACAATTTCAAACTGGTGAACATGTTCCACATGCAAAATACAATTCTCACCTGTAACCATCAGAACAGCAGTATTGATGAGCCGAAAACCTCATTCAATATATTCCTTGTTTCATTTGATATGTTAACATCCAGAGCAAAACCATCACGCATTGGCCAATACTCATACAGTGCATGGTGTTTTGTGGTATTTGATGAGTCCTGTTGTTACAAAACAAAAGCAGTATTGGCTGCCAAATTGTGTGGAAAGAGAAATTTGGATTCAAACTTCAAGTGACAGCTACACTGGAATTCCATTCACTCTGTCACTGGTTTTATTAGATGATGAAGCTGTTGACAGGTGTGTCTGAAGCTCCAGCAGATGACACTGCAAAGGAAAAGTAAAGTGGAGAGGCATTGTTTTCTGCTGTAACCAGTGTGACGCATGGAATCTGGAGAGAAGAGGATGAGGCACAACAGGATGCAGTAAACCACATGATACAGATTACAAAGTCTTCAATGATAAGAAGGTGGTCAGCATTGAAACTAGCTAACGGAAATCACAGATTCAGATATGACAGGAGAATACACACCTCATTGATCAGAAGTAAACTGTGGCCGTGCAAGCAAAACTGAAGACCCTGGTGGAGAGATACAATTCACGGGTTGTTTCAGGAGTGGTGTTAGCAATGGATTCAGGGAACCCACCAGCGGTTGGGATTTGGGCCAGTGGTTCGGTTCAGTTCAGTTCCAGACCAGGCCAAATCCCGACCTGCTTTGTTATGGCGGGGTTGTTACCTGGACCGGACATGAACCCGTGGTTTTTTGGCCAGGTTGGAACTGGACCGTGGTTCCATATTACGGTTCCTACAAGTTTGGCAGTTCTTTCGCTCCAATTAGGGTTTTGAGTTCTGATCGAATCATGACATGAACAGTATGTAGCTTGTGTAATTTCAGCAGTTCTTTCACCTCCTGCATTCAGAATTGCAATGCGACCAATATTCCTTAAGTTGCTGTGAAATATCACCAAATTTGAAGTGAAAATCGCGGGTTTTCAATAGTGACACAACGAATATTGGTCGCATCGCAACTCTAAAACCATGAGGTGCAAGAGCGGCAATTAATACACAATCTATGTACTGATCATGTCATGATACGATAAGAACTCAGATACTTAATTGGAGCGAAAGTTGTGAGGTTGAAATGCCGGGTTTTTGGTGGTAAAACCAGCCCAATCACAATGGTCCAGAATTTCGTGTGGTAAAATCTGTTACAACGGTCCAGTTCTGGGTTGGAACTGGATACGCAACCAAACTGGGAATTTGGACCCTTTGCTAACACTAGCCATCAATGAAACCATCCATACTCCTACATCTTCTCATTGGTGTTGGGAGACAGTGAGGAGCACATCACTGTTGCTGAACACTGGTATAAAAGATGACCACTTCAAACTTGGGTGAATTCTCCGATCTTCAGATGACTGAGAGAGGGATTTGTGCCAATTTTGAGTAAAGAATCTGCAGAGCGTCTAGTGTAAGCAACAAGTCTGGGTAACCCGCCAGTGGTCCGGGTTTGGACCGAAAAAACGGTTTAGTTTGGTTCCTGACCCATCCAAAAATCCAACCCATACTATCTGGGCAGGGTTGTAATCCGGACCGAACATAAACCCATGGTTTTTTTGCCCGGTTCATTCCACAGCAGAGCCTCATTTTCGTGTACTCAGAACTTTCGCTCCAATTAAGAATTTGAGTTGTGATCATATCACAATATGATATATATGTAAAAGATGCAGTTTCAGGTAGTCTTTCACCTCCCATTCTCCAATTTGCTATCCGATCACTATTTGTTGAGCTGCTGTCAAATAACGAAGAGTGTTACGCGTTTTTTGAACCGACTCAACGAATAGTGATCAGATCACACATTGGAGAACGGGAGGTGAAAGAGCATCAAGAACTGCATCTTTTACATACATATTATTTTCTGATATGATCACAACTCAAATACTTAATTGGAGCCAAAGTTCTGAGTTTGCAATAATGTGGAACCGGCCAAAAAACTGCGGGTTCGGTGCGGCTCAGTTCATTGATGAGTAAAACCTGTTGCCACGGTTCCAGTTTGGTTCCAACCCGGACCCGGAATCGAACTGCGAATTTGGAACCGTTGCCAACACTAAGAGTATCCCAAATATAACCAAGATGATTGATCACAAGAGATGCTTCTTCTGTAACAAGTGCAAAATCATAATGCACCTCCTAGTGCACCTCCTCCACAAATGGCAAAGTTACTTTGTCCTCTTTGTGGCAAAGTTCGTCATTTGATGTGGTGGCCAACCAATTATTTTGCAGATCATGTGGATATATTCCACATGTATACAGAAATGGGCAATATTAAACGCACAGAAATGCAGCTCAAATTCCAGAATTTCTAAAACCCCTCTGTATTCAAAACTACACCCAAAGTTGATAGGATAGGCTTATATCTTACTGCTGCAAACCATGCTGTAGTAACTCAGCAGTTTGGAGTATTGGACATTCTGCTGCAGGAAGTGGCTTGAGTGGTCTGGTTAGGGCATAACAGGGTACCACAGACATTATTATTGACTACAGAACCTGGTCGCTATGATAACCACATGCGTAATCTTCATTAACACTTTGGAGTAACCCACATGGGAATCCACCTTGGCTTGATAAGTCTATCAAAGATATCAATGTCAATATGTTACCAGATTGTGGAGTCTGATGAAGACCATACACAGTACCTGACAGAGAATGGAGACAACTTGCAGTCTAATGAACGATCATCTTGGATTATTAGGACTGTCCATCAAAGTGTGGCTCTTTTGACATTCAACAAATAAAATCTTCTTAACTGATTAAAACAATTCAAGAGGCCGTTTCAAAGGCATACTAGACTGCATAAATATATTCTTTCTCTCTATCATATTGAACTGAATCAAACTTCTGATGATAGTGTTGATTGGCCTAAATCAGAAATCAGTACAGTGAGATTACGTTACCTATCTTCATTATTAATAGTGGCCAACACGAGATAAAGTCAATTGATAAGTTACATCATTTGTTACCGACTGGCTTATTGCATAATGAATAGCATAAGTCCAATTTTGAGAGTGGTGCAAGGAATGTCTTTAAATCATTTGTCAGTTGCAAATCGTACGACAACTGAAAAGCTGAGATAATTCACACCTTTTGAAGTTGAAAGATTTACAATGCATAATTCAACCACTTCAAAGTATACCAGCAAGTCTTCAGCATGTTTCATGGGTCTTATTTCAACAGATGAAGCACAGCAAAGTTGCCAATACCAAGTTGCAATGTAGTCAGCATCCGCAATATTGAATTGCTGTATTAGGATGAAACACAATGGCTTGCTGATTCGTGTCAAAGCCGCAGCATTTGCTGCCATTTAATTGAAGATCAGGTACACAGCAGAATGGTCACCATATGTCTTGAGTCGCGTTATGATATATCCAGCACAGCATATGCACTAATCCAATTCCTCAATTGGTGTAACACTGGGCGATCCACCATAGGTCGTGATCAATCAAAGTGTCTGATGAATTACAGACAAATAAAGATGATTGATGAGGCTTCACACAGGATACATATAAGCATTACTACCCAAAGAGACCCTAGGTAACAGTACCGTTCTCTGCATCTGGTACATCGTATCGACTACAGAGTATCGTCTTAGGATATTAGTATACAGGTGTACGCAACTCAACAGTATGGCCCTAATAACGACTAAAGAGTATTGTCCCAGCAACTGGCACTCATACTCCAGGAGCACCTCTCCAAGAGTGCAACAACTCCAAGTATCGCCTTGTCTATAAGAAACAGCAAAGTAGTTTTGCCTCTGTAGAAGAAGTAGTGCCAGCTCAAGTGTATTCTAACAGAACTATCCTCTTGACCGCCACACTATCGGGCAGGCCCTCCGAATTCCTTAGGACTTCCAAGCATTCACTTGCTCACTTCCCAATCAATGAATTTCTTTGAGGCAGGTACTGAGAAAAACCAAGTACACAGAGTGAAAGATATATCAGTGATATAGAACTGAAATATGAATGTGCAACTCTGGACTTCAAGAGAGAAGTATTCTAGTTGACCTAGATGTACAAGTAATAAATATTACATGGAAAGAATGTTAAAGCTTAGCCTAAAGGTGGAGAAGGTCAATAGGTATCTGTAGTGTAATCTTATTATAGATAGTATGTTACCATTGTCCATTCTGCATGTCAGTATTGCAGATTATATATCAGACAATTCACACCCTTAACAATCCTAACACAGCGAAGGCCTGCTTTCGGAGTTTGCAGGGGTAACTGCCACATCATCTATTGCTGGTACCATTGATTGTCGACTTCCAACTCGGAGGAGTATTAATTACATCAACAAGGGAAAATGCTTGTATTGTGACATAGTTGCTATTGGCAGTAGTTCATGTGAATACGAGCTTATCTGAAGCCAATGATCAACAAATAGGTTTGTGTCACCAGGAGCGACTGCGAGTGCCATCTGATATACCCACCAGGTATATAACACTCTAACAATCGAGGCAAATGACAGAATCCTCAATTTGACTACACTTTATTGGAGACAAATATGCAGCGATCAGTAACTGAGATTGTTGCCATATATTGAATGGAGGGTATCCCACACCACTTGGGACATATGAATCTGAAGTGGTGTTTTCACAGACCCAGAAAGTGTGGTCGAAATGAGGATTGGTTCATTTATGTTTATTTAGTTGACAAGACTCCTGTAAATCCATCATTGGTTACTAACAAATAACTTATAAGACTCTGCATATCTCGAGATACCATGGTGGTCTCATATCGACAATACCTCATCACATCAGGAATGAGCCATTGCAGGATGAGTAAATAGGCATTTTGTCCGCAACTGGAAATGAGGTTTTCCGCAGATTGAAAGTAACCATTGAGAGAATTGAGACCTTGCGACCATCACCAATCCACAGACGATGAACATCTTATTTGCACTTGGTGTCACTCTTTGTGGATCCATTGTTACTCAGGTTGAGTAATGGAGATCTGAGTGATATGTAAACACATCTGGAAGGCACATCCAGTATGGAAATCCGAGTGAAAGCTGGTGAGTAAGATCAGGCATATATCTTCAGATCGTCAAGTGATCATTTATGATCTCTGGGATTTAACTGTCACACCACAGGTGTAATAAGGACATATTTGCATTCAGGTTCTCAGTGTTCTATTGGGCCAGCACCGATGGTTTCTAATTGTGAACAGTTATCTTCAGGGGTATTTCATTCAGATGCGTCGCATTCCATTCTCTTTGAGTTGGCTTTTGCCAACCCCCAATTTTTGCCTACATATAGAGTGTTCATAACAGGAGTTGGTAACATTCAGTATTGGCAATCCATCCAGCGCAGCCCACCGGACAAGGAATGCATCTCTTCCGAAGGACCTAACAATATCCCATATCGCAACACGAGATAGCTGTTCTTGATATCAATATTTACCATTGAAGTAAGTTATCTCTCCTTCATCTATCAAGGCATGCCTCAAAATGCAATCTTCTCAACTATGCACATCTTCTGGCACCATTTTTCCCATTATTCTATTGCATTCAATCTTCAAATTGCTACTTATACATGCTCACCCACATGCCACTTCTTTCTATCTTGATTTCATCAAATGGAACCTATGCCCAGCCAGATGAAGACTATCAATTCACAGAAGAATGAAGAAGTACACTATGAGAGAGGACTCACATTCAATAGAACAGCTAATTGTAATTTGTGTTAGCGACGAGTCCAGGTAACACGGCAGCGGTCCGGCTTCGGACTGCAAAAACATGTTGGTATAGTTCCAGAACCATGCAAAAACCCGACCCGCAGCTTCTGGCCGGGCCAAACCCATACCCGTATCCATTAACCCACGGGTTTTGTCTCGTTTGGCTACACCCGTGTGTTCCAATATCCAGTTCCGCATTTTGTGTTTTTAATTTATTGTTGCATTCAAATATCCTACTGTTAATCGCCAAAGATAGATGTTGGTACAATGTTGTCATTTTTGCACTTATTGGCAGCCTGTAGATTGAAAACAATGAGAGGAGCACTCCCTACCCCATCATGAAAATGAGTGTGAACGGAGCGTCAACGATTTTTGGTGCTGCATCCTGGGTAATTTGAGGGGCGACAGGTTACTACTAGTAATAAAAGTAGTATTGACCACCTATATAGGTAAAAAAGAAAGCAACATGCCCTCTGCCCCATCTTGAAAATGAGCATTACCAGAGTATCAACAAATTCTGGCGTTGCATCATGGTTAATGAAAGCACGATGTGACCGGTATTATCTATAAACAAAGTTTTGACCGTTTTTGTAGGCTAAAACGCCCAACAAACAGTATGTTGCAGCTTTGTAGATGAAATCAGTTGTTACTGTCTGGGAGGCTGTTGCGGGAATATACCTTGCCTATCAGCCTATAGAAGCTGCCAAATGACTGTGTATAGATACATATGATCAAGTGTCACTTATATTAGCAAAGATGCAGGACCAAAAATCATTGATGCTTCGTTGACAATCATTTTCATGATGCGGCAGGGAGTATGCCACTATTGCGTTGGCTTTCAGAGGCGGCCAATACTCCATTTAGGACAGTCTGCAACCATTCACAACTCAGATTACCAAAGATATTTAACCAACAATCATTGACGCTCTGGAGATACTCATTTTCATGATGGGGCATGGAGCTTGTCGCATTCTCTTTGTTCTACAAAGGCGGCCAATACTCTATTTATGATAGACTGCACCCATTCACAACTCTGATTACAAATGATGCAAAACCAAAAATCGTTGACTCTGCGTTGACACTCAATTTAATGTATTGGCTCGTCACAATCTGCTGACAACAATAATTATATTTATAATTGTTTCAGGTTATTAGCTGCTGTTTGGACAGATTTTGCAAGGGCCCTATGGCAAAGCTAGGCCGAGTAATATTCTTGCACGGGTCACTCACATTATAGTGAACTTTATATATCTCGCTCAATTGGGCATTTTGCCAGCTGTAATACAGTTTTTGAAGAAATGATTACATGCAACTGCTCATTATTCTCCCATACTATTTCTCTAACTGAAATTCTCGGTTAAGCAACATATAGATCCAGGTGAAAAATCACTCACCCATACTGTCCTACATTTTCTTGTTTCCCTGATTCCTTCTCGTTTCCATTGCACCGACCATCACGATCAATCTTTCAGCCAGGTTCTGTGGCCTCTGAGATGGCCGAATCAATTCGGGAAAATTTGGTGTGACACATATATCTTGCTGCACTGCGGTCTCTGGATCCTCAATGCCATTATCTTGCTCTAAATCAGATTTATTGTCTACCTCCCAGTCATCTTTACTTACATTTGGGCTAACCAAGTCACAACGCCAGTTAAGCCAATTTTCGGTATTGGAAATGCTTTCGGGTTTGCTATCCTCATCACTTTACACCAGATGTCAGTCGAATTTCTTGATTCGGCATACATTCAATATTTGAGTTCGTCCTCCAAGGAGGTTCTTCGCAGACAAAGCTGGTGGCAGAGGTGATCATTCAGGCATTTTGAATGCAGCTGCACCATCATGTTGAAAGTTTGTCAGGAATGCATTAACAATCTCTTCAGTATCTGAAATGTATCCTACAGCTGTTATCTGTTTGTTTTGAGTGTGTGATTTCTTCTGGGTACCACTGAGGGTTTGGCTGCCCTGCCACATCTCGAACAAGTTGTGGACCTTAGCCATTCTGTGCAATTGCCTATCATCTGCATCTCTCTTCAGCTCTTTGTGGTTTTCAGCTTGAGTCCATCAGCAACAACTCTAGTTTCCGTCAGAAACACCCGGGTGTTCCGGACGGCTCTGACGGCTCTGACGGAACCTGGTACCCTCTGAAGGAGAATTACACGCTTCCCATTGCCCAGGCGACGGGTCGCGTTGCATAGCATCCGCAAAATGTATTTTAGTCACTGGAAACCTCCAGGAGTGTCTGAGAGGATGTGGAGTGTAAACTTAGATGTGTCAATTTCAGGAGAGTATCAGACCCTAGGAGGGCATTCCTGCCGGCCTCCAGAGTCACTGGGAGCGCCGACGACAAGCCTGGGAGCACCTCAAATCACAGTCATTTATTCAGTTTGTATTCTCATCTATGTATCTATGTATCGATATAGCTACCCATCTACACATGCTATATCTGGACTTGCTGCAGGCGGTGCTTGAGAGCAATTCAAGGTGCGCCTGAAAATGACGATCGAGTGAACTCAGAGATATAACCGGAGGCCGTGATCGAGCGACTTTGGAGATGCACTTGGAGGCGGTAATCGAGCGTATTTGGAGATACACTTGGAGGCTGTGATCAAGTGAACTTAGAGATGCACTCCAAGATCGTGATCGAGAGAGTTTCGGCATACACTTGAAGGCTGTGATCGAGCGAGTTTGGAGATATGCACTTGAAGGCTATGATCGTGCGAACTTGCAGGCCGTAATCGAGCGAGTCTGGAGATATACTTGGAGGCCGTAATGGAGCCAGTTTGGAGATCCACTTGGAGGCCGTGATCAAGTGAACTTAGAGATGCACTCCGAGATGGTGATCAAGTGAGTTTTGAAATGCACTTGTGGAGGCCGTAATTGAGCGAGTTTGGAGATACACTTGGAGGCCGTGATCGAGCGAGTTTGTAGATGTGCAATTGGAGGCCATGAACCTGCGAACTTGCAGGCCATAATGGAGCGAGTCTGGAGATGAACTTGGAGGCCGTGATCGAGCGAGATTGGACGAGTACTTGGAGGCGGTCGATGGACGGCGCGCCGGGACTCAATTCATCAGTTAGTTAACTTGCAACCGTGGGAATGTGACAATGTGACTTTCGCTTTAAAGTTCTTATGGAGAACAGGCTGGTGGCAGTCGATTGGTAGGGAGGTACACCGGAAGCTGAAGCTACATTCAGGGGTCAACTCGAAATCATGAGAATGAAGGGACGACAGACAATTTTAGGTGTATGCTGTACTCAGTGTTAACTCATGATGATGGCATGGAGAGATAGAGAGGGATGACTTAACTTTGTTTTCTTGCGATGATGGTAGACTTGTGGACGAGAAAGAGGGAGATGGGGGATGAAGATGAGAACTATATGGAGGATACGAGCGGCTATGAGAAATCAGGAGTACGACCTGCCTGATTGGGTTTAGAAGACCTTGTATCGGTTTTATTACCCGCCGGATCGGGACTGGTACCTGCGGTACCGGGGATCGTATATTTACTCGCACACGAAATACTCTAAGTACCAGTTTCTCATGATGGTTTCCCCCATCTCCTCTGATCTCTCTCTTCCTTGTGCTCAACTCTACCATCACCTAAGAACACGAAGTTAAGTCATCCCTCTCTATCTCTCCATGCCATATTCATGAGTTAACACAGAGTACAGCATACACCAAGTAGAGCATCATCCCAAGATTGAAAGTCTCCTGCTCCCGCTCCCGGCCAGTTTCTCATCTCTCGGCGGATGTTGTACTCAACTCTCTACATTCCCACAATCACAAGTCAACCAATAAATAGAGTCTCAGCTGCCATCGCACCTCCCTCCAAATCGACCGCCTCCAAGTACTCCTCCAATCTCGCTCGATCATAGCCTGCCAGTGCATCGCCAAACTCGCTCGGTCACAGCCTCAGAGTGCATCTCTGAGTTCACTCCATCTCGGCCTCCAAGTGCATCTCCAAACTTGCTCGATCACGGCCTCCCAGTGCATCTCCAAACTCGATCGATTACGGCGTCCAAGTCCATCTCTCAGTATACCCGATCTCGGCCTCTAAGTGTATCTCTAAACTCGCTCGATCACGGCCTCCAAGTGCATCTCTCACTTCACTCGATCTCGGCCTCCAAGTGCATCTCCAAACTAGCTCGATCACAGCCTCCAAGTATAGCGTTAAGGAGGGATAGTGGGTGTACGGAGATACAGGGGTAACGGAGAAGGAATGAGCGAAGCGGAGTATATATTCGAGAGACCTCGGGGTAGATAGACAGCATCTCATTTTCATCTCATCCTGTCATACAATGAAAATTCTCACTCTATCTTTCCCATCTTTTGGTCTCACTCGCTCTTTCCGAGATTTTGTGGATCCTCACAGCAGGGTAGTATCATATCTTCTCACCTTCCTCCTACGCTTCTGGAGCTTAATGTAGAGGGAATGCGAGGAGAGAGTTTCACAGTGTCACCCATTGCAATCCCGATGCAAGCGTGTACTCAATAAACCCATTCTGACGAAAGGTCACAGTTGGCCCCAAAGCCAGAGTGTTTGTTTAAAATAGGAGACTGACAAAGCAAGAAGAAATGGTGAAATGGCGATCGGAGGGTGATATGCAATGCGACGTGTGGTATTGACACCGGGTGCGGAGTAATCCGCCGTTGGGGTGTCTCTGACGGCACTGACGGAGCACGTCCACTCTGATGCAGCGATTTTGCCCGGGCGGAAATGTTTTTTGCTGATGTTGTATCCAATACAGGATCATCCCCTACCAATATCCCATTATGGGCTGGTGCATACAGCCATCGAATGACTTTTTCGCGAAGCGTCTTGCCTGTGGTTTTGGACTGCCACCATCCGATACCGTCTTGCTCAAGGGAAAAACTGTCCTCCACTCCGACACCATGTGGTATGATAGAAAATATGTTGCACGCCACATTGGAGAGATCGGCATACTTTGAGTGTGTTTCCTCTTGCTAGTGCCACCAGTCGGTAATATCGGGCAACCAGAATGTACTGCTAATCTCAATGGAGTCGGAGTGGTAGTTATTACAATTCGGATTAACTTGCCCCCAGTCCTTTGGAGATACAGATCGTGTATTCAAATAAAGCCTTGCGGCTGTTAATAATCGTGCTGTGCATTTGCTGCGTCCAGGTGTCATTTCAGCCACATTTTTAGGCGTTAATCATTCATCACCATCGCTGGACAAATCATATAAATCAAAAGAAGATTAACCAGATCCAGGAGCTGTTGTGGAGGAGAAAGGTTGTTGCGTCCAACTCTTTCGGGTTTATTGACTAACAGTCGCCGGTGTTTGGCACAGTATTCATTCTCCACATACTTCATAAACACCTGCAAATATTGGGTGGCATACAAAGTCTCGTCATCAGGATTGATATCCCTTGCATTGTCCCACTTTCTAAACAATCGCAGTGTGCGAAAAGAATCAATGATATGTACTGAAGTGAGAAGCTGACTGGTCATTGGAGTTACTTCAGAACAATATTTGGACAGACTCTGTCGTGCAAACTTCACGGTAAAGTATAAGTCTTCCTTCAATTGGGTCTTCTTCTTAGCGAAAACTAGCATAACGCCATCCATATGATCGAACATGTCATTGTACACATTCATGATATGATGCAGAGGAACTGTATACCTTTTCGACATCCACCAGGTCCAGTATTGGAACGGCCTTTGGACTTCCATCACGTACTTCACAATGGTCGATTCAACTTGTGTTTTGAATAGTGGCCAGTATTCAATGTATTTGGGGTTCTTGAGCCACTCAATGGTGAATTCTCATAATCGGTAGGCTCGCTCAAGCAACTCTAGTGTCGAATTCCACCGTGTTTTTACATCCATAATAGGTAGAACGGCGATGCATACTTTGGTTTTTTGACAGTCAATCGACTCGTTTTGATGACCTGGTATCAGTGTAATCAATAGTGTAAGCATTTGCTGCTATACAATGGTCAGTTTTAGTACTTTCAAAAATTCTTCCAATACATACTTTCTCAATTATCTTCACTGAACCTGGCTTCATGGCCGACACCGTGTAGATTCTAACATTGCCTTCCTTTCGAAGTCTTTGACTCTTCCCAATGTCTGTGCTTTCATTCTCTTCAAAATATTGATCACGCTCATGGGCTTCCCATGACTTGGTGCCGCCTTTTACCCCGAAACTGTTTATGAATGCACCTAATGCAAGCTGAATGATGTGCACTGTACATGGTATGTGGTGTCGCAAAGCAGGCCATTCGGTTGGGGAGGCCTCAATGTATTGAGTGTAGTTCCCGGGTCATCGAGTAATTTGATCAAGCATTGTCACTCGTAATTTCAAGTCAACAGCCATCGATAAGCCCAAAACGCTCAAGCACTTCTCTCAAATGGACACCATCCTGCCCTTCCATGTTGACCCTTGACCTATTATCCTCAGTTAGCTTTTGTAATAGGAAAAGAAGTGGTAATCAACCTCATCAAATGCAAGTTACACTTCACCCAATGCCCAATTCCAATCCATATAGTATTCAAAGACTGACATTATGGCCAATTTATTCGTTGATGTCCACACATCTAAAGCTAAGCTAACTTTTTTTCTGGATGGCAATTGCGAATTAATTGCATCCACTGTCAGTGAATATTCCCTCCGACAAATCTTGATAAGAGTGCTGGCCAATGGTAGTACAAGGTTGCTGCGTAGTGCATTATATGTTCGTCATAGCTTGAAATTTGATATAGCTTTCCATTGAATGTAAGCAGAAACAAATCCTTACATGAGGTTGCAATTCCAGGTGTCCTGGTGGAATTCGGCAGTTTCAAAGTCCATATCAGCCAGTTCAGATCATGATGTCTGGCCTCACAGTTATTATGGCTAAGGTCTAGATTTCAAACGACAATTTCAATTGGAACCTTATGATTGTAATTCCTCAACTTCCTTGTCTCTTCAGTATAGCCAAAGTTGTTTTGTCAACCGTTGACCTAGCCAATTCAGATACGTCTGAATCTGTTAATCCATTTAACTTTGCAATTTGCGCTTTTGCTAACAAGTATTTCCCGATTGAGCCAGTACCATGATCTGATGGATGACGAAGAACTTGATGACAAATGATACATATAATGCCAGGGCTACCAGTCTGCTCTATTCCACAGTGCAAATAGAATAGCCACCAAGGGGCATGTCCAGAATTATTCCAAGCAATTGAAAGCTTCCAGTTCACAGTCATAGAAGTCCACCAAGCATCGAATATGATTTGAAGAGTAAGGTCGTTCAAATCACGAATAAAGACACGTTCATTTTTGGAAGATATCATAACCTCTAGCAATGAGGTGTTTGTAGATTTTGAATTCAACATGGCATTAGGGATTTGATTGCTGTGTAATTTGAACTCAGTGACAGTCATAAGTTACGATATTGTAAAGTAACCTGCTGGTTCTTAAAAATTGACTCTTGAGCTACCAGCAAGCAAAAAGTAAAACCTGTGAGACATTGCCATTGATGCTAATTTTTAGGAGGTGATAGTGATATCGTTACAAACATTTTTGCCTATAGAGGCCGCCAATATAATGATTATGGTGTCATACGGTTGCACAGACCCTTGATTATCGATGATGCATGACCAAACATCATTGACTCTCCCATGATGCTTGTTGTCAGGAAGTGATGGGGGTATGCGCTCTACCGTTTTTGCCCAAAATGGCGGCCACCATATTGGTTATGCTATAAAGTCTTTGCACAGCCCTTGGATTATCCAAGATGCCAGACCAATTATCATTGATACTCTGTTGACGCTGATTTTTAGGAGGTGGTAGTGATATCGTTTGCAGCATTTTTGCAGAAAAAGCCAGCTAATATGATCATTATGTGACGATTTTGATAAATTGCCCTGGGAATATCCAGATCGCAAGTCGAAAAATCGTTGACGCTCGGTTGACGCTCATTTGTATGATGGGGCAACACATGTGGCACGTACCTTTTGAGTTAAAAAGACATCCAGTAGTTCATCTTTGGCAATATGGGACTATGCAGCATGTATGATTGCTGAAAGTGTAAGACTAATAATCGTTGACGCTTCATTGAGGCTTATATTGAACACATCCTAACCATCATTCTATATTCAACAACTGTATGATATGAATCAAATAATAATTATTAACAACCAAAGAATCAGTTCTATGTATGATCATTTGCATCCAGAACCTTCATGCCCTCTCAATTTCAGAACCACCACCATACATGTCATTTGAATGATGGATGATGTAGCCAGTGCGCATTCCCGCGCTTACGGCTGGCAATTCCAGGTATGTTGATTTTTACACTGATTTTTGATTAATATAGCCTGACTTCCTCACCTGTCCTGATCCAGCTCCTTTTCCTCGATTTCCATGACGTACCATAAGCAATTTTCAAAATCTCAACCATGTGCACCAGGTCTCAGTAGAGAATTATGCATTTGGACAAATGGATGAATGCAGCATGATGGTTGTCATACAGAGAGATTTGTATTGTGCACTGACCAATCCTTCTATAACTTGTATGACATCACTCACTTGAAATTTATTAGTCCATTTCGTCACTATTTGAGTTTGTGCTTTCCCACTGAACAGTAACCGTTAAGGCGCTATGGAGTTCATTGGTCGTCTTGCAGCTAAATTTGGAGAATACAACTTTCGCATGGTACGTACCACCCATGCACATGCACAGACGAAGAATTATGTCTGACAGTGTGGTCACTGAAATCAAGTACAAGCTGACATGTAGTAAAATAGGTTCACGAATTGCTTTTTGACTTCATATGAAGACAAAAAAAGTAATTTGGCAATCAATTCTTCCAGTGACACACGCGCAGTCACCATTTCATCATCTGAATCTGATTTCTATATCGTGATTAGTTAGAGGGGACACTGCAGGGGTAAAGGCTTATGGATTCAATAGGCTGTGATTTCTTAATCAGTGACAAATCAGGCTCGGCATTGGGGGGAAGTGACGCTATGCATTGATATGACTGCGCTCTCCCAGAACCTACCATCCTATGACTACTTCCTGGTCGAGAAGTTCCTTGCGGCATTAGTGATATTCCGGGGATGATATAAAGAGACACCATATGCTCTCCAAATATTGTGACTGCAGATGTTGCTTCGTCGTTGTCCATATGCTGTTTGACGACTGCTGGAACATTCAGTTCGGTTGTACCGTACTTCTTATCTATTTCATGGAGATAGTCGGCCGCATCAACCCATCCCAGTTGTGTCAATTCATCAAGCTTCATCTGCTTCCGCCGAAAGATCTCCATGCACCGCGGTATCATTCTCGGGATTGTGCCCATCACCTAGCCGGGTTCATCATCTTCTCTCAGCTTGCCCTGGTCTGTATCATTCTTACCTTCCTCACCTTCCCCATCCTCCGTATCATTCAAACTTGCAAGATCACTCAGACTGTCTCTGATAGCATCCAACATCTCTTCCAACGTTTGTCCAGGCTCCCTGGATGTCAATCCACCACTTTGAGCACTTCTCATATCATCCTGCTCCTGCTTAAATGCTGTCTCTGTGTGCTCAACTCGCTTTCTTGCCATAGCAGTTTCTCTCTCCACGTAATCCTCGATCCATTTCTCTTTCTCTTGGTTCTCAAAAAGTTCCTTTCTTGTCTTCTCTCTGCTGCATGCTTCTTTTTGAATTGCAAGCTGCCCAATGGACCAAGGGCTCGGACTCGTTCAGCTTCCAAGCCACTCTTGCTATAATTCGCTTCATGACGACGTCGTGTGGATCGGTTGGTCGATTTGCTGTACTTGCCAGCTGGAAGTGGTGAAAACTTCTTTTTCAGAGCATTCACCATTGTACGTTGTGCTGACTTTGTTGTTGGGTGAGATGTTGGATTTGCAAGATATGGACAATATGGAGGCAAGCTGCATCTTTTATGTCAAGGTTGGTACGTTTGATCAACTTGAATAAGCAAAATCAGCATTTTGACTGTCACTAAAATGGGAATAGTTATGCTAACAATACAGTATGACTCGATTTTTAGCGTCAGTTTCATGTAGGATGCCTGGGATGTCTTGAGACAAACATCACCAGAAGTCCTGTCCCATAAAGCATTTCCTGTTTATATCAGACAATCGTGAGATTTTGGCGGTATTAATCCTCCAAGAATCCTTATATACAAACAAACAACATCGGACCGACTTATTGCACGTTCTGGACCAGTTAGAAACCCCTGCCATCTGCAATCGAACACAGCATGATTTAACTTTGGTGAAACGTGCCACTTGGCAGTTACTGATTTCATTTTAACTTGTAGCGAAATATATATTCCTCAGGACTTCCCACTTCTTTTCGTTATCATCTTCCTCTTCTATTCTACACTAGCAAATCATGGCTACACAAACACCTCAGCCAGGTGTGAATGGCACCGAATCAGGCTGATTAATGGGCATTACACCCAATATGTCATTCTCCGGCATACAGCAAGAACACATACACCAGTTAGTCCACCACAATGCTGCCAATGCGGCCATTAAAAATATGACCCAGGATGCACATTTAAATATTGTTCATATAACTGGAAGCAGCAAGAATAAGAAGCAGCATGCAATTGGATGTGAGTATATTCACATCAAGGTAAATGACACCCAACTAAGTGTATAATATACAGCAGGTATACGTCAGGAGCTCCGTCACCAATTTATTTCTGCCTGTAATGCAAAACCTCCATGGTGTATCAAGGCATTCATCACTACAGTCCGCGAAATCGAACATTATGATGTCGTCAGCCATGGGATTTTCGTGGACGAATTTCGTAATAAGCATCCCCAGGGGTGGACAAAACAGGCTTTAATCACCTTCGATGAGGCTATGGCAGCATTTATGGTGGAGGTAATTGTGGAATCTCATTACTAGATGCTGCAACTAGTCTCTTGTAGGTTTTCAATATGTCTGCAACAGTGGCAAGGCTAGGAAGTCCAGTACAGCTCGAACAGTCTGACATGCGCCTTGCATTGAATATGGCTGGAATGGCCAAAGGCTGGTTTTCGCGTACCACTATAGCGGAAACGCAATATCTAATCAACAAACCTCAGGCTGAAGTCAGAGACGAGAAGAAGCGGGGTGTTGAGTTTCCTGGGCATAAAAAGGTGTAGGCTGTAATGGAAAGACACCAGGCTATGATTTATCAGAACCACACGGACGGCTGACTTCCTGGCCAAAATGGCACAGCAAGAAATCCCCAGCCACACTGGAGGGGCAAAGGAACGGGTGCTCCTCCAGCAGTCCGACGCAGACATCTGATACCCAATCTGATGCCATCTCCACCTGGAACCTCACCAGCACCACCCTGTCCCATTCAGGGCACCCAAATATCGCAAACTGACAATTTGCCAGCTGCAAATGCGGATTCACATGTTCCTCTTCCCAAGAATCAACCTGGCAATCTTGATACATTAGCCGAGGATAGCATAAACGATGAAGATTTTGATCCAGCATTGCAGACTGATGAAAGAATATCATATGGTTAGTACACTATCTGCTGTCTCTGAATGCTGGTAAAATACATTTTGAAGATGGGAGCATCATATTAAACCTACATGTCAGTGGAAATGAGCATTGATCGAAAGGAATGGGATTTTTAGTGCATTATTTTCTACAATTTATGGACCCTTTAAAGTACATTTTGAAGGATATATTTATATGTATTATTAAAGAACAATGTGGTGATCACAGACAAAGTACATGAAAACGTTAGAATGACTGCCAAAACATTGTGAATGTTAAACTGTGCCCAATTGAATCATTGCATATTGCGGATACTCCCATGGCAAAATGAGTGTCAACTGAGCATTAACAGTTGTAGGTATTATAAGTCAGATAAATAAAAGTTGATATCAACCTTATTAGACATAATGCACATATTGGCAGCCCTTATAGGCTAAAATGATATCTGTACACTCCCTGCCCCATCATGAAAATGAGCATCGACAGAGCGTCAACGATTGTTTGTTTTGCATCATTGGTAATCTGAGTTGTGAATTGTTGCAGACTGTCATACACTGCATATTGCCAGCCATTATTGGCCAAACAGTATGTGGTATGGTCACAGCCCCCTTTGAATAATGAGCATCAACAGAGCGTCAACGATATTTGGCTATGAATCTTGGGTTATCTGAATGGCAATGTCTGGTAATAATTCATATCCTATGTACTGACTGCCTTCTCAGTCAAAACAGTGCCGGATATCTTCGTTACCCCATCATGATAATCAGCATCAATAGAGTGTCAACGATTTTTGGTCTTGTAAGTAGTGTAAGCAACGGTTCCGTTTTCAGACCGTTTCTACTTAGTGGTTCCAAGAAAACCTGGACCCAGCGGGATTGGTCTGGGTTTGTACCAAACAGTTCCCCCAATCAAGTCCTTGAATATTCATCTGATAATTTAGTGTTTGGTACATGAAATATGGAGCTTCAGACGGCGCATCTTTTGGCAGTCTCCGATTTTTGATATCTTCAAAACTAAGCAAGTGGTTTTGAAATCATAGTCAGTTTTGGCCGAAAATCGAGGTTTCTGGGCTACCGCTTGCTGAGATTCAAAGATATCGAAAATCAGAGACGGCCAAAAGATGCGCCGTGCTGAGCTGCATATTTTACATACTAAACACTAAACTCTCTGATCAATATTTGTGGCCTTAAAGTGATGGTTCGCTTAAAAAATCATCGATTTTTGATGAGGTAAGGCCGTTTCCACGCAGACCTATAAAACTGGCTGGGTCCAAAACTGGAACCGTTGCTAACACTACTTGTAAGTCAGGTATTTGAAATGTCATTTGGTAGTAGTCAAGTATAGTAGTGGTATTAGCGGTCTTTAATTGCAAAAGAGGAAGGAGCATGATCTCTGACTCATGCTGAAAATGAGCGTCAACAGAGCATCAACGATTTTTGGTCTTATAAGTTAGGTAATTGGAAATTGATTTGTTCGCTGATATGCATAACCGACCAATTGGCAGCCTTTGTAGGCAAAAAAGGATGCGACGCAGTCAGTTCCCCATTCTGAAAACTTTGTTACCCCATTATGAAAATATGTGTCAACAGAGCATTAATAATATTTAGCCTTGCATACTGGGTAATCATGGCATCACACAAATATCAAAGCTTATAACAGATGTAAAGACCACCTTATAAACAATAATACAACATGTAGAAGGAGAAACACGGATTACAAAATAATCGATATTTGAAACTGCAAAATATTCAAAAAGTGCTTGTTAGGTGTTGAATAAGCAGGTTTGGTAAAATACAACTATCAGGCAGCAAAAACAAGAGCATTATATGAATCTACCAAAGGACTGGCTGGACATCCCGCTGACAACCCGCTCAATTCAGATGGGTTGTGGATTACCATTAAACCGTACCTGAATTGAGGGTTAGGGTCTATAGAAGACCTGGACTGTCAATTTGGCAACGGTTCGGTTCCGACCACAACCCACACCCGAAGCGACGGTCCAGAATCGTTGCTAACACTAATTGTAATTGCACATTGAATGTTGGCAGTCTGATATCGTGCTTTGGAACATCGCGTTGGGGATGACTAATATCCCCATAATTCATTACTGATGCAGGATGACAATACCAATCAGCAGATAAGCAATGGTGAAAGTGAGAACACCAGACAATCCAATGAATATTTTGACATCAAGGAATACAATTTAGACCACCAGCAAATGGTACTACTTGTAGGCCTGGCACGCTGAAAATGGCCATTCATACACTATCAGAGTTCCACTGTGAAAGGCACGAAGCCCTCCAACTCTTTAATATTTCGCCTGCCACTTCCACGCTACTGAATTCCAGATGGGGCAATGGTACTACAACTGCACAAACTCCAAATATCAACCCATCTGAATGAATTATCCAAGTCCAATCACACACCAACAGGCAAGGCACTGCCACTATGCAAGTCTCATGGAGAACAGAATCTTCCACAACCCAAGGCCAGTGGAACTCAGAATGTTTCACAGCATCAACATGCTACTATTGAGATTGCAAAACTGTACATGGATGCTATTGTATCCATGAAGCCTCCTTGGACAATACTATCTGATATCCTGTACTTGATGGTTGAATATTCTTGGAAATGTACCATTGAGGCTCAGAATCGTCCACAGGCATTAGCAGTTACTTCTGTATGTACACCATGGGTGTGTCCACTGCTCAGTGGTCTATCTCTCAAAAGAGATCTGCAAACTCGACAAGCTGTGAGTCTTGGATTCTGTTTAACACCTCTCTATCAGATTCAAGATATTGACAACACTGCAAAATATACTTATCTAAAACACAAGGTCAGTACCGTTTGAGCACATTTGGGAGATAGAAGCAATTGAACTGTTGTCCATATTTACCAGTTGGATTAGCCCTCCAAGCATGAAATTCAGATCGAACTCAAGGAGCTCCAGTTCCATAATACTTATTATTCTCGGGTTGTAGATGACATGAGATTATCATTCACCCAAAAGATGGTGCTTGGTCTAATTTGCCAACAATTTTTCTTCACCATCAATAGCTTGGGGAGCCAGCCTACTACATCTCACTATTTCCAACTTCTCGCTCAATAGAGTTTAGTGTTGGCAGCTTCAGCAATTTGTTGTGCACTGTCTGAATCTGCCAGTCAGAAGCAGATGACAGCTATGTTGTCTCAAGATGAATATCAAGGTACATTTCAGTCATCATGTGTGATCATTCTTGCTCTGGAAGCCACCGCACTCACTAATCAAACAACAGTAGGTTACATGATATCCATCCCTGTGACACATCTCCACTAGAATAGGCGCTCCCCAATTTCCATCAGTGCTCTTCAATCCCTGTCTGCATGCCGCAGTCCAAGTTGACACTCTTCTATTTCATTCTGCACTCGACATCTCCCTCACTGTGCTTCTCAGCATGGAATAGAAGCTCATCATTTCCCACTGGCACTGCTCAGTCTGAATTGTCATTGCAATGTGGTGTTCCCTACTGCTTACCCCCTCACCTGTTGTCACTTCTGCACTGGGATAGAACTCCTCAATTCCCATCGGTGCTTCTCTGTGTGCATTGACATACCTCACTGTCATTCTGCACTCCTTACCCCCCTTTCGGTGATTCTCCACCAGAATGGCCACTCAGCAATCCTGTTGGCACGCTTTAGCCTTGATTTTGCACTCTGCTTTCCCATTTCCTGCTCCACCAACACCTTCTGTATACTCCTCTTTTCCATATAACACTGCCCATCTGGCTCTCCTCATTTTCTGGTAGCAGCATCTATTTTCTATCTGTATATATTATATTGCTCTTCAAAGAATTATTTACAATCGCAGCTTTGTAACATCTCATTACATCTTTAGCAGAGATTTGAAGTCATGCCATATGACATTGGAATTGAATTTCATCCACTCACCAGGTACGAATAATTAGCAAATACAACTAGCAGCTTCAGCGTCATCATGCTATTGATGAATTGGGAGTTTCTAATGTCATTGGCCTTGATGAGATGGGAGAAGTAGTGGATAACATTCACACCATGATTGATTAATATCAATTAATCGCTCTGTCAGGTTATTGTTTCAGTGTACCTGTATTTAGGGTTAATTCACTTGCCATTTTTTTGGTTCCTGATTGTCATGAGGCAAACAATACAATGTTGAAGATGATGATAGCAAGTCTGATTCAAAAGTGATAATAAACAATAATCCATGCTTCAAATTCACAGTTGAGGGAGATCAATTGCATGTGTACATGCTGAGAGTCTCACCAATCACCAGCAGTCCACCAAATGAATATCTGTACCAGTTCAGTTATCCCTCTGAGAGTGTTCGTGATTCCCACACTGGTTTGGTGACACTCCCCGGTGCATTCAATGGTCTCTCTGGCACTTTGATGTGCTACCAATCGTATCACAATTACTCAAATGGGTTTCCTGTACCAGTTATCAGATATCACAGTGACTCGAAAGGCTAATAGGAATCCTCTTCTAGGGTTTATTCATTTCTGAAATTGACCCTTCGAAGTTTACCCTCCACATTCTCTCAGACACTGCTGGAGGCTCACAGTAACTAGAATACATTCTCCCACTGTGAAAAGTAGAGAATCAGCAACCACTTGTTCCGATACTTCAGGAGAATATACAGCGTATTTGTGTGACGTGCTATGAGGAAGAGCAATCAAAACAGCAGGCCCTGGTGGAAAGGTACGTTTGACAAGAAGCTTCAGGAGCATGGTGGGTTCATAGATAGCTGATAGAATGATTTGCTAGAGTGTTGGGACACAACAAGGATTACAGTAATTTTTCTGGACAATGTTACAATGAATGGGCACTTGTTTCTTCGATTGATCCTCCCATTTTCTGACAGCTGGATGAGTCACTACTGCCAATTCTTGTCAATAGTTCTATCTAGAATCAACATTCCAACTGAAATGAAACTTCATGTAAGACACTTATTCATCAACTCGAAAGAAATCAATACACACTGTCCAGTACACCTCCTCCACACAATGTGGTGCAATTTCTCCTCTTGATGGCCAGGTTGGTCACATGACATGGTGGCAAATGAAGTGCTTTGCAGATCAGGTGGGTACTTTGTGCATGAATACTGATATGAGTATCAATTGATATATATATATGCAACTCAAATTCCAGAATTCACCCAATCGTGCCAGATTTGTAACTAGACTAAATATCAGTGGGACTGACCTCACTCTTACCATTGCATATAGTGTGGTAATAACCCAGAATATCATGATGTTAAACCAGTGTCACCAAGTGTTTGAATGAGTTAGCTGGCTTGAGAAAATCCATATTGCATGGATGTGGCTGCTGTTAGGGGTTCTCCTTTAACAGAGTCTATATAACCTGAGATAACCAATGATGGGTACTTGTCAGTAATCTTCAGGTTATCTGACATGCACAACACCTGCCATAGGCATCCTCAGAACTATCAGTCACAAAACTCGTAATTGGGGTTTGAGTAGGACTCGTCTTGATTGGATCAGCTGAGGCTTAGCGGATTCATTGAAGCACACGCTGCAGCAGCTGATTTGATAGTGCAACAAGCCTGCGAGATCGCAATGGCTACAATCCTGCTGAGCAGGGTGTTTTCAACCAGATTAATTTTCTGATGCTAGAGAGATTATGTCTGATCGGATAGAGTAAAGCAGTTCGCCTCGCAGACATGACAGTCATTGGCCAATATTCAATTCTGCGAGATTTCGAGCCAATCTTATGTTAGAGTGGAACAACTCGGGCACTCCCCAGCCAAAGAGAATGGTCTCGGCATAAGTATGGTGTGACTGAGGGATTATGACGTTGGCTGTTGATATGAGGTCTGGAGCATCCTCACACATCGAGGTGTGACAGAATGGCAACTGCAAAGTGCGGCTTGCCTTAGCATGCATGCGTACGTGTCATTTAATCCACATTGGCACAGTATTGGTTGGTCGCCGATTAAATCTATGATGTTATCATACTACAGAATTGATTAACGGAAAGCGCGTTCCAACCAAGTAGGGACACGTGTTCCAATTACCGAACCATACGAGTGCCAGATGTCCAAGTTGAAGTTACAATCCGATATATGGCATCGTACCAGTGTTGCCTGATTCTTATCAGGAGCGTACCGCTTTAATGCCGCACTGGCATGAACACGATAACCACCGGGGTTGGTAGCAATCTCTACCATGCGAATTCATTTAGAATGTAAGACGTAATGCACGTTGCTATCAAAATCATGGAAGTGAACGATGATTGCACATGCGTAACATCCCGATGAAGTTTCTATAAAGGGGTCACAATGTGCCGGCAATGAGAAGAACAAGCTCTCGCAGCGAAACAGTCAAAATACCTACCAGCAAAAGAAGCCCTTTATTTATTATTGTGTTTTTATGATACCTGTATCTATTATCATTATACATAAAATCTATTAGCTTTCTGCAGCAGCAGCCCCGCACCGTCAATAAGTATCACGTTGAGGAATAGACGTTTGACCTAGTGCGAATGACTGTTACCTTTGCAAACGACAACTACATTATCGTAGACGCACTTGAACAGATTATATGCTTTGCTCAGAATAATCAGTATATCTTTGTGACGCACTGTATTTGGTGGCTAGCATTGATCATTGGGGTACAATCAGGGTTGCTTGTACATAATGATAATTTACGATTAAAGAAAACTACAAAAAGACCTTCTGTCCCGACTGGAAACAACGACAATAAGAGTCATCTAGAACGAATCGAAAGAATATAAGATTCCTCTACCCACAATAGCGATAAGGAGCCCGATAGATTTGATTTAGTTCCAAAAGCCACGGAGTAGTTTCTGAATCTATTTAGGAATCAGAGGAAACGTTTCCGAGAATCCAAGCCAGAGGTTAGAAAGGGAATTACAAAATCCACGGAAGTTAGGAAAACTTATCAGACCCAAACTGACAGTATTGATGTATCTGAGCTTGATCGATGGAGAGCAGCAGAGATGTGTCAACGTTGCGCTTGGCCCCAGGTTAGGAAAGGGAGCCATAACACACTTCATTGTTTTAGGTGGATAAGGAAAGACAAAGGAACAGCGCCTTTCCCTAAAGCAAAGCATTATTCCAAAAATTAAAATATCTAGGGCTGTGCATAAGTACTCATACTTATCTCAATAAGCACCCCCCTAACAACTTCTACATATCAGTCTTGATGGCAATGATAACTGAGCAAGTGGTCTGCCCCAGCACTCTGGCTTTGCCCAAATGTAAATCCTGTACTGATTGATTGGACAACTGAATGTAACAATGTCAAGAAGTAACCACATTCTGCTGGATTGTTCAAACAAATACCCAAATACCTGCAATTTGATATCCATGTATTATTCCAACCAAGACATATCTCAGATTGACAAATCAGGTAACAAAGAGCATGACCACAGTATTTGGATCACTCTATAGTCTTGATTTGTTTCATTCCAAAAATATTTTCTCTGCCTTTGAATGCTTTTGAATTAGTTCGAGCAGAGCACACGGATTGTAATCTAATACAGACTCTATATGATTCAGGTTCAGACTGCTCATTCCATTTGGTATTTGGCAATATTGAAATCCATATGTGATTAGTATATACTGGCTGCTGCTAAATTGCCTTGATAATTAAGATCAGTTTCAACTGTCCACTGGGAGGAGATAGCGACTGTATCCAATCCTCTCAATTTACAGCTCTAGCCAATAACTCACCATGCCTAGCTCAATATTGACTAAGTAGTACATTTTGGTCCTCTGAATCAACGGACTGAAATTGCTACTGTAAGTTTCAACTCTGTTCTTAGAGCTGCAACTTAACAGAATATCTAGAAAGTCATATTCTGCTTATCAACTCTGCAGATGGATGGCAACTCTCACTGACTCCATATACCACACTTACAGAAAGAAACCTGATTTCTGACTGCTTTGAGCACAGACATAACTAAACTCTGTCCAAGTCTATATTTGGGCAGCAAAATACATTTCTCAAAATCAATTATGTGTACCAATTTCCACTACAAGAGTTTGAACAGACAGAATTAATACTGGTGGTGTCTGCTCAGTGACATAGTAGGTGGACCAGATATTGCCCATATACCGTACATCATACAAGGCACAACTTGAGGATAGATCTAAACCTCACTTACCAGATTTCTGCACAGCTTTCATATGTCATGGTTCCTTGTGGATGCTACTGGCAATCATGTTCAAGTTATACGGTGGCAGCTTTGGGGGGTGCGATTAACTGCCAATGTAGAATAAGCCTGCATTCTCTGCTTATCCAGTGAATCCAGCATAACCATTCATTCCTGTATTCACCTCAATTACCAGAGCAACGTGCCATTATTTCTCTGCCCGCTGTGAGACTGTAATGACATTACAGATTACGTTCTCGCTAATGGCATGAGATGTATCCAGGGTCATGTTTCTGCAACCATATATCGAGGATGTCCGATCTCTCTGAGATTGCCAGCTAAAATCTTATCTATCACCTACTCTATTATATTACCACAACCATGTGTGCAACCAGATTTCATCTAATGTTATACATGGCCGTATACAGATATACAGCCTTATATAATTACCACTCTTGGTCAATTTGATATATTTGACTCATGGGATCTCCCAATGTACACCTTCTGACACATTGCCACAAAATCACACGTTCAATCAAATATCATGCATCCAAAGATGACTATAGAACCTCATTTGTGTGTCACTGATATCCATCAGTGTGATAACACTCAGCAGGCAACGGCATTGACAGAGGATTGCACTACTTGAACAGTTTTACCTGAGGTCAAGACTGAAGATGACAATGTACTCAACAATTACCTCAACAATGACCTTGATAATAACCATGACAATGACCTTCACAATGACTTTGACAATGACGTTGATAATGGCCTTGACAATAACCCTGGCAATGACCACGACTATGACCTCAACAATGACCCTGAAAATGATCTTAACAATGACCTTAACAATGACCTTGACAATGACCTTGAAAATGACCTTAACAATGACCTTGACAATGACCATGACAATGACCTTGACAATGACCTGGACAATGACCATGACAATGACATTGACAATGACCTTCACAATAACCCCAACAATGACCTTGACAATGACCTCAACAATAACTTCAACAATGACCTCAACAATAACCACTACAATGACCTTGAACATGACTTCCACAATGATTATGACAATAACTTCGACAATGACATCTACAATACCATCAAATTTACTCTGAGAAATCAAACAGATAAAGATAGCCTGATCAGCAATGAGAGTGGTAATCTCAATTCCGAAACTACTTACGAGGATCATCCAGATGTGGCAACTCAAAACCGGATAATGTTGGAAATGCTACTGGAACATCGAGCCCAATGGAAAGCCTAACAGAAACTGGAACGGGAGAGAATGGGAGCTTAATGGGATCAAATGGCTGCCAAAATCGATCAACAGGCTGTGGAACATGCCCAATGTGCCAAACAAAACACCGCAGGACCAAGACCAAATATCTACAACATGGTGGACCCCATAAGGTACTATGGCAGTGCACAAGAGCTGCACCAATTTCTGGACAGGTTACGCTCGAATATCAACTCCCACAGCCACCTATTCCCAGGCAGTGCATCTGATCATGTCGGATACACGATCTCCGTTCCGGATGCCTGGAGCAGTTACCAACATTCGCCACTAAAACAGACAGCAATGATGCATCTATTAGCATTGGTGGGTAACTTATCTGCAGAATCCAACCATCCCTAAAAGACAGTGACCTCTCTTCCCAGGAGATGGCAGAGGTTTATGGAGATATGGCTCGATGACAGCTGGCTGCAGCAGATTTGACAGAATGGATGATGTCTTCGATATGTCCACGGCCTCGGACATTACCCATGTCCAAACATGCAGCCGCAGAAGCACAAGCAGAAACAGTCTATGAACTCATCAGCCAAAAGTGGAAGACGAAGCTACCAGCCATTGATCTCTGAGCCAGCTGACACCACCAGCAGCGGCAAATTTGACCAATCAGTATCAAACAAACACGGCAAGTCAGGGAGGGGAGGACAATACTCCGGATTACCGCCAGCATTATTGACTTCAACAAAAACTTTCAAAGCCGACATTCAACTGGCAAATGGGTACGATGCAGATCTCAAAACCACAATGCGATCTTCTGTCCCAAATACCCATAAGGAGGTAACCCACTGAAGTAGGACCAGACACCTGCTCCAAACAGAGATGGCAGACAACAAATCAAACAACGGATGTCTTTGACAATCAACATCCAAAATGCTCATCGGCCTCTCTGGGCAGCTGGCTTAACAGCAAATGTTCCACAAGTTGAAATTGGGCTTAGTGTGGTTAGCAATGCAGAATTTCAGCACGATGATGAACAGCTTAAAACCGCATTGAATCGCTTTCAAGTCAAGGGTGGTGTTAGAGAACCCAAAAGCAGTCATGTCAAGCCAGTACTGATGTGGTAAGTCCAGACCCAACATGTCCCATGTTGTTCATGAGGCTTGTATACCAAATTGCACTGCGAAATGCAATAGGTGTGAACTCTCACCCATTGCGGCACGACGACCATCTTTATGACTCCGACACTGCAAAAGCAACTTTGTCTGTTGAATGAACCAGCATATGTTACAACTCTTGGCCTTACTGGCCAGGCAATGGCTCACGCATGTGAAAGTTAAAATATTGCATTTACAGTTTAGTGTAAAATGCAATTATCACCAGTTCAAGTATCACAGGTGCTAGTTGTGCCCATGTGGGCTTACAACTTGGTTCTGGGATTGCCTTTGTTCCAGTGAAGAAATCCTGATATTGATTAGCAATGTGGTTGACTTTTGCCTCTGGGAACCCTAGGGGAAGCGGAAGTGTTAGCGGTGGACTGCATACACTATAATGAATGCCCCATGAATGTACGAGGATCGACAGATAGGGAGTAGGCATGGTGTCAAGAAGGTGGTGGTATCCCAGATCTTTAACTTCTCAGAGCTATTGGCATTGATAACCTACTGGCCCGTAAGGAGGTCGTCCAGACAGTCTTCTGAAGAGTAGGGGATTGTGCAGGGCTGATTGTAGTGACTGTGGAAGGCATCACTGACGGTGACAAAGTTCGACCCCAGTTGATGGATGGGCAAACCGGGAAGAGCTGTGGTGGTTGCAGCAGACGAGTGTCCACATGGGAATCTCCAATGACAGCTACTGGTATGCTGAGACATGAAGGGAGTACTGCACAGCAGGACTTGGCTCTGCCATGCGCAAACCATCCTTCATCTAGGCTGCTGCATATTCCTCCTTACAGCTCCGGATATATATATTACAAATTGAGAACTGATGTCTGCAGATGGAGCCAGGAAAATAAAAAGATAGTGCCAACTTATGGTGGAGGATATATCTTGGCAGTATACGTGGATCTTGTGGAGATTTTCAGTAAAGCCAAGGTGGAGACTCTTCCCCTGTATTGGTCAACCGATCACGAAATTGACTTGGACCCTGGCTACACATTGCCATATGGGCGGATTTACAACTAATCGGAGTTCATTTTGACGACATTTAAGGCTCACATTGAGGCATCTCAACCCAACAGGTTTTTTCAGCGGTCATCAGTGCTGGTGGCAGCACTGATTCTGTTTGCGAAAAAGAATGATGAAGGATAAAAGCATTGTGTCGACTATTGTACGCTTAACAATACGATGGTGAAGTATAAGGATCCCCTTCTCTCAGTCTCAGTGCTTCTTGATCTTGTGCGTGAAGCCAGGATATTGTCCAAGCTGGACCTCCATGGGGCATTAAATCTCATCCCGATGAAGGAAGACGATATAAAACAAACTACTTTCCAAACACATTAGGACCAATTCGAATACCAGGTTATACAATTCGGACTCAAAAATGCACCAGCTGCATTTCTGGCTGACATGGATGATTGCCTATGGCCATAGATTGACGACTTCGCTGGATACTGTCTTCAAAACATACTTATCTATCCAACAAACAAGGGGTAGCATGAACAGTATGTGTGCCAAGTCCTGCTGTGACTCAGCAATTTTAGACTCCATTGCAAAGGTGGGGATTGTCAATTCGGAGTTACGGAAGTTGGCTTCCTGTGGTTTGTAATCACATCGGATGGAGTCGCCATGGAATTGAACTGGATATCCACAATCAGGGACATGCCAACAGTGAAATCAGTTCGATTCATCCCGGTGCTTCTCAGACTTACAAACTTCTACCATAGCTTATTACAGATATATGCCAAGGTGGCTCTTCCACAGATGGAAATACTGAAGAAGTGAGAGACATCTCACGGCAAATAATCAGAAGCCTCTCCAACATCCCAATTGACACAAAAAACTAAGTTTGCATTCCAACATCTAAAACGGTGCTTCACTGAGGCACCTGTCCTGCAGCTGATTGCATATGCCAAGCCCATCATTCACCAAATGTATGCCTGTAAATTCACAATCGCAGGTATTTTGGAGTCGTGCAATGTTCTCAAAGTTCTGAGAAGCGGCGATTTCTACTCCTAGAAGAACTCTGCAGCTGAACAGAATTATTACACTTATGAGTGGAAGCTATTGGCCATCGAGGAATCAATAAAATAGTGGCGTCATTACCTCAAGGGCGTCAATTACAAGGCTTTGATTTGGTGAGACCACAATAATCTCAAATAATTCCTGACATCAAAAGTAGTGTTAGTAACGGGTCCAAATTCCCGGGTCGGTTCCGGATCTGGTTCCAACCTGGAACGGAACTGTTGCACCAGGTTTCCACACAAAACCCGCTCCTCAAAAGTCAACATTTCTTGCTCCAATTAAGTATTTGAGTTCGGATTGTATCACAACATGATCAATATGTAGATTGTGCAGTTTTAGTCGCTCATTCACCTCCCGCTTTAAGATTTGCGATCCGACAAGTATTCCTTGAGTCGCAATCGAAAACCCGCCAATTTCGCTTACATTCAGCCATTATTTCACAACCATTCAACGAATATCCGTCGGATTGCAAATTTGAATGCAGGAGGTGAAAGAGCGGCTAAAACTCAACAATTTACATATTGACCATGTCATGATACAATCAAAACTCAAATACTTAATTGGAGCCAACATTGTACGAACTGTAAAATGGAACCGTGGTCGGGTTCAAACCCATCTCCGAACCCGGTGGGTACCCCAGTTTTTCAGGTAACAACCCGGACTGAACCATCCGGTCCGGTTCCAAACCTGGACCGCAGCCGGGTAACCCGGAACCGTTGCTAACACTAATCAATAGTGATCTCCAGAAGACAAGCCAGATGGTCAGAAATTGTTTTCGCTTACGACTGTGTCATCCAGGACCTGGTAGCCATCAAGACCTCTGCGCATGGCATATCCAGATGGCTCGACTTTGAAATCTGCTATGAGAGGCCTATGGTACGACAATTTGCAACTGTCGTAGTGGAACCACATGACGATCTCATGCCACCAAATATCGCCGCCCCAGACTCCTCCATGTTGGCGGTGAACGTCTCTGCAACGCTTGTCACCAAACCAATGATAGATTGCACAGATCTCGCAAAAGAACCGAGCCAATCAACAGTAATTTCCGGAACATTGACCTGCAAGGGAAGGATATGTGTTCCAGTGGTCTATTCTCTACACAGAAAAGTGTTGAATCTATTCTATGACAAACCTGAGACTGGTCATTTTGGAGCTTTTATGACTACTGAGCTGGTCACAACGGAATGTTACTGGCCAGAAATGGACTCGCATTTGCATAAATATGGCTCAGACTGTGAATTGTGCCACCGAAGCAAAGCATCTTGGGATGCTAGACATGGGATCAGCATGACCTTGGAAACACCCTTCCGGCTATGGGATAGTGTTATGATGAACTTCATTACTGATTTGCCAGAGTCAACAGCATTGGGCTACACTGGGACTCCCATCACCATGGACCGACTGACAATGATCGCAATCTACTTATATGCCAGAAAGATATTCACTCCCAAGCATTGGCCTGGCTCTTTGTTGAACACATCGTTTGCAAGCGTGGCGTTTCAGACAACACAGATACAGATTATGGCACCCAGTGTACAAGTCACATCTGAATCGAAGTATGTTCTCACTTCTGTATTAACCATCAGCTTTCGACAGCCTTCCATCCAGAGACAGATGGGCAGACAGGGCATCAAAATCAGATACTGGAGCAGAACATCTAGGTTTTCTGCAACTATAAGCAGGTGAATTGGGTCAAACTCTTGCCACTAGCAGAATATGCTCACCATGACCCGGCACACAGGTCTACCAGGATGACTCTATTCTGGGTATAATTTCCACTACCATCCAGTGATGCAGCATAAGGCCCCAGAAGAACCATCTCGCCTGAAATCAGAAGTCCAAGCAGACACTTTCGCAGGTGACTTGGAGAAGACTCACCAAACTCTCCATAAGATATTGCAGAAAGCTCAAGCCTGTCAGATGGAATATGCCTGTGGCAAAGAGATTATTTTCGAGGTCACAGATGAGGTCTTGCTATCAATGGGATTCTTCCGAATCACATGCCAATCGATGAAGTTCAAGTACAAATGCACAGGACCATACAGATTCAGTGAGGTCATTAATCAGAGTGAATCCAAAGTTGACGTGCTATATACAATCTGGAAGCACAACATGTTCCACTGCTCACTGATTAACCACTATACATCATCTACATCAAGACAATGTAAAATGGATTCGAAGTCATGACTGCACAACACTGCATCTCTGAACAGATATACTGCTCCTTCCGGATGCTCCCAGATGCTCCCAGATAGCCTTAATGCAACACGATGTGCTTGCAAGTGCTCCAATACTACTTCACCAGGGCTCCTCAATTCTCCGGAGGTGATGGAATTGAATCCAAGAATATCCTGAATGGTGTATAGTTGTCTTTACAATAGTTCCAAATGAAACTATTATGGTGTGCAAATTTCGGAGTGATTGTGAATGTTGGCTGCATCTCCAACATCAGCAAAATGTATTTTAGTCTCTGGAAGCCTCCAGGAGTGTCTGACAGGATATGGAGTGTAAACTTAGAAGCGTCAATTTCAAGAGAGTATCAGACCCTAGGAGGGTATTCCGGCAGACCTTCAGAGTAACTGGGATGTCTGACAACAGGTACAGGAGAAACTGGGATCCCTGATGACTGATACAGGAATACGATGGCAGTGATTGTGATAAGTTTGGGAGCATGTCGGACCGCCGGAGAGAACTTCGGGTGCACCTGGGAGTGGCGCCGAACCAATGCGGGATTCACTAACAAACTCTGATAGCTGCCTGGGTTCTTATGGATATTGATTCGGAGGACTGCAGGCATGATCTGCGACTCTTCGGATGTACACGAGCAATCGACTTCCCTCAACAGCGAATATGATGCATGGATTATTGCTTATTATGACTTCTGAATCATACTAGCCGTCATCTTCTTCAACATTGTATTTTGTGCCTCGCTACATTAAGGAAACGAAAGAAAAAGGCGAGAGATTCAAACATAAACCCAGGTATACCGAAACATTAACCCAACTAAGCGATCGAAAAATCTCAATCAAACATGCTGTCGATGTCATCCACTCCATCTCCCATCACATCAGGGCCAACGAATGCAGGAACACACAATTCATCAACGGCGCAAAGAAGGTGGAGGCACTGGTTGTATTTGCTGATGATTCGTTCCTGGCGAGTGGATGAAATTAAATTCCAATGTCATTTGGCTCAATTTGTGATATCCAACACAGGTGTAATGAGATGTTAGCTAGCTGCGAACCTAATGAATGGGGGTATGAGAAGCAATATGATACATTAGGATGAAAAATGGGAAAAAGGAGTGCGGAATGAAATTGAGGAGTGCTGAAACAGGAGGGTTTAGGAGTGCGGAATGAAATTGAGGAGCACCGAAAGAGGGTGGGTTAAGGAGTGCAGAATGAAATAGATGGGAGCCAATCTAGGCACCGATGGGATTGAGGAGTGCTTATCCCAGCGGAGGAGCGCCAGAAAGGGTGGAGTAAGGAGTATCGAATGCATTATAGGAGCGCCGGTGGGAATTGAAGAGCTTCCATCCCAGGCTGATGAGCATGGATAGGGGGTCTATAGTGCGGAACGGGATAGAGGAGCCCCAAGAAGAGGAATTGATTGCGGAATGAAATAGAAGAGGTTCAATCTCGGCTGAGAAGCTTCGACGAGAATTGTGGAGCGCCTATTCTAGTGGATTTGCGCCGCGGGGGGAGGGGGGGTGTGCTGCGGCCACTGATGTGTGATTGATTGTGTATTAGCTTCTAGAGTAAAATTGATCACAGCAGATGGGCCAAATGTCCCTCGATATTCATCTTGAGAAAACATAACCGTGGCCTTCATTCCACTGGCGTATGCAGACAGCGCACAATGAATAGCTGCGGCTGCCAGCACTAAAGTCTGAGGAGCAAGAGGTTGGAAATACTGTGATGTTGTTGGCTGGCACCCCAAGCTATTGGCGGTGAAGAAAAATTGGTGAGAAATTAGATCAAGCACTTCCATTCGCATGAACCAAGACTTCTTATCATCGACCACCTTGGAGAGGTAGGCATCATCAAACAGGAGCTCCTTGACCTTGATCCGGAGCTCAGTTTCAGAGCCCACATCAAACCGGTAACTACGGACAACTGTTTGACGTGCCCCATCTGCCAACCATCCTCGAATGGTACTAATGATCAGTTTCAACTATGTATATTTTCAGGGGTAGTCACTATCCGTAAGTCTGATAGAGGAGCATTAAACACAATTCAAGAGCTACAGCTTCTCGTGTTTGCGGATCTATTTTGAGAAATGGACCACCGGGCAATTGACACACAGATGGTGTACCTACAGGTGCACCTTTTAACGCCTGCTGACGATCCTGGACTTCAATCGCTTGTTTCCAAGCTTGTTCAACCATTGAGTACTTGTCATCAGATTATATTGGCTAAGGAGTCTTCGTGAATCCGATTGCCTCCATGAATGTTTTCGCTACCTGAAAAGTAGCCTTTTGGTGTTGGAGAATGTTCTGATCACTACTGGCCTTGGGTTGTGCACTATTCTGGTCACCACTCGACTTGTTGGGAAGCACCAGTGCCCGGGCGGATGGTGCACAGTCAGACTCAGATAATTTGTTGAGGAGGTATCACTCTTGGCGTTTGAGTAGTGGTGGTGACATTGCCGCAGGTAGATTTCGGGAATTTGGAAGCAGAGGGCATGCAATGACAGTATCGGCACGGCTCTGTTTCCTTGGCAGTGGAACCCTTTTAGTGCGTAATGACTTGTCCCTGCGCGCCTGACCTAGATGAAGGACCTCCTGTTAATGATCCAAATCTTCTTCTTCAATGTTGGATGATAAGTTGGACTCTCCATTTTCCTCACTGTGGTCATCACCGATCTCCTGATCGGTCTTGTCATCCTGATTCATTCATGAAATCGGGGTTATCAGTCATCCGCAATACGATGCACGAAGGCAGATAATTGGAAGGCAAACATTTGATGGACAATGAAGATGGGCTGCTTTCTTGAAAGTGAGTGCTCTCTCTAGGCGTGCTTCTTGATTCTTCTGTGAATAGTGATTCCTCACCTGGCTGGGCGTAGGTTCCATTTGCTGTAAGGAAGATCTAAAGTTGGACAATGTGGGAGATAGTGTAAAAGCAGGAAATAGAAGATCAAGTGCAATACAATAACAGGATAAATGGTGCAAGAAATTGCACATAGTCAAGGAAGATGCAATTCAATGCGTGCCTTGAAAGTGATTGGGAGAGAGGACTTCAAAAGATCATATGTATATTGAAGACGGCAGTCTGTGTTGCGATTTCGGATATCGTCAGGTGCATTGGAATAGATGGATTCCTAATGCCGAATGTTAGCAACTCCGATGAACAACACTCTGTACAGATGCAAGAATTGGAGGTTGGCTAAAGCCATCGCACATGGAGAAAAGAACCAGACGCACCGGAAGATAACTCGCGACATCAACTAACCCTTGGTGATGGCCACAAATTAGGCACTGAGAACCTGAACAAAAACATGAGCCCCTGCATGTGACTCCTGAAGACGTAGTCATTATGTGTCAAAGTTCGAGCATTTGCGGTGACCACATAGCATAGAAATTGGTGCAGCATTCAGAATCTGCAGAACTCGATAGATTTGGTTGGGACCATGTAAGTGACAGCTGAGTTGCAAGGGTTCATACTGGAGTTTGTTATCGAGCGAGGAGAAATATGAATCTCCATATGTGGTATATCTGCCGGAAAGACACATGAATTTTCACGATATTCTATTGTATTTGGATGCTGCCGCTAAGTTAGCGGTCAATAAGGCAGTATCGTAAGCATAACTTCCCATTCATGCGTTCATCTGGGCCATGTCTGCAGAATAGCCTTCACAACAATGTTGCAGTAGTTAATGGAAGAGGGAGAGAATTTGGTACACAACGGACAGATACAGGCGTAGAGAAAGAATGGTAATGTACGATAGATGATTCAGGCGTAATCTTATTGATTCAACTACTCATCAATGCCAAGATTGCTAACAAATGGGTCATAAATTCTCACCCACATTCTGATTTGCGCCTAATATCTAGTAAATTGCACACCATTAAATTGCACACCATTAAATTGCACACCATTAAATCACACACCATTAAATTGCACACCATTAAATTGCACACCATTAAACTGCACAGCATTAAATCGCACACTATTAAATTGCACACCATTAAATTGCACACCATTCAATTGCACACCGTTAAATTGCACACTGTTAAATTGCACACTGTTAAATTGCACACCGTTAAATCACACATTCATTATGAATCTTACAACTAATGTTGTCTTAAAATCAATATTGGGGTTGAAAGCTATATTCTACAATGCTATGCATGTATAGTGAGACGTCATGTCAAGGGGGGCAGAGGAATGATGGTTGCATGCATGCAGTTCCAGGGAGTTGAGGTGCACCGAAGTTGAAATGGTTATGCTTAGATTCCGGGGAATTGAGGTGCACTGAAGTTGAAATGGTTATGCTTGGATTCAATGGCTGAGGATTGCAGGCTCGCCTTACTCTGACAGTTAATTGCACTCTTCGTCGCTGTCTTCTCATAACACGAACTTTCATGATTCTCTCTCTTCGAGCTTTTCTCGATGGATTTCGGTCCACATAATCCATTTTCAGATACGAGTTTTGGTTGCCCAAACATACATATAGTCAGAATACAGTTAAATCTTGATTACAAGATTTGAGAACTTAGGCCTCTTTGAGTAAGTGCGGTACATGGGTGAGTGGGAGTTGCCGGCCATCTTGCAGAGTCGCTGAGCAGAATCAGTATTTTGAGATTCTCGCTCTTAAGCATCCACACCTCTTTTGACAGAGCCTGAACTTGCAGAAGCTATTTTAGGATTTGGAAGCATTGGTCCAAACATACTACTTAGTCAATATCGAGTTAAATGGGGTTACTAATTGGCCGGGCTTGTCCATTTATGGTTTAGCTGCGCAGTGGCAATCTTTCTCCAACAGACAGTTGACACGGAGCTGATAGTTCAAGGCATGTTTGTGGCTGCCTTCGACATACTGATCAAGCATAGGTTCATATCTTAGCCGGTGCGGAGCGGGATGAGCCGCCTGCACCTAAAGGTGAAGTGTCTTGATAGATCTGGGTACACTGGGTCCACTAATTCAAAGTCGAAGAAAACATGATGAGAATGAAGCAAACTACAATATACAAAGTGCACTACATACTGCAAGTACATGCGCTTCGGTGGCTTATTTGTCGCTCTTGAGGCATGCCTGCGCATGAATGATAGCATCCATAATAACTTGTAGTTTGTCAAAGTTGGCTTCATACATATCCAAGAAGCTCATTCTGAACAGGAAACCCGCGGCAGCAAAACCGGCATTTGAGCCAAGAATACCCGAGCCTGGTGTTAGCAACGGTTCCATTTTCGGACCATTTCAACTATAGCGGTTCCATGAAAACCTGGAACTGGCCGGTTCGGTTCCGGTTTTTGCCAAATGGTTCCCTCCAATAAGTCCACCAATATTGATTAGATAATTTAGAGCTTGGTATGTGAAATATGCAGCTTTTCATGGTGCATCTTTTGGTTGTCTCCAATGTTCCATATCTTTAAAACTCAGCAAGCAGCTTTGAAAATACAGTCATTTGTGGTCTGAAAACGATGTTTTTGCACCACTGCTTGCTGAGTTTTGAAGATATCGAACATCGGAGACGACCAAAAGATGAGCCATGCAAAGCAGCATATTTCGCATACCAAGCTCGAAATTGTCTGAGTAATATTGGTGGACTTAATTGGACAGTGTGCATAAAAAATCGTCGATTTTTGATGTCGTAAGGCCGTTGGCATGTAGACCTATAAAACCGGCCTCGTCCAAAAATGGAACCTTTCCTAACACAACCCGAGCCGCGTCTCAGCTTCCGACTCGCTGGGATGCGGATCACAGGTGTGCCAGAACTTCAATACTGGGCCAGCAAAAGCTGCGACCTTGCCACAAATAAGTGAGACTATGTCTCATATTTTGACACAAGTAGTCAATATCGCCTGGTCTGTTTTGATTGGCAAATGTGATTGGCCAATATGCAGTGCTGGTTCTGTCATGAAGATATGCACAGGATTCTCCAGTGAACCGGAACCTCAACCATAGGCCAGCAAATGCTTCAGCTATGGCGCGAATATCCTGACACAGGTACTCAATATCGCCTAGTCTGTTTTGATTGACAAATGAGATTGGAGAATAAGCAGTGCTCCAGCAGTCATCAAGATATGCCCTGGATTCTCCGGTGCACCGGAGAGTCCTGGGTACCTATCGTTATGACCGATCGATCAGTGCATAGTTGCCAATCTCACTCAGCATAAAGACAGTCTTAGCGATATTGAGTACCTGGGTCAGGATATTCGTGCCATAGCCACAGCATTTACTGGCCTAAGGTTGAAGTTCCGGTGCACCTGAACTTCGATCACATGAGTGCAAAAGCTCCCTCTTTGCCACAAATAAGCGAGCCATGTCTCATATTCAGACATAAGTACTTGAATATCACCTAGACTGTCGTATTACTAAATGTGATTGGCAGATATGCAGTGCTCGATCTGTCATGACGAATCATATGACATTCGCTGATGACACTTCGGTGCACCTCAAAGTGGATGAATTTTGCTTTTTCATTCGAAATACGTACGTGGCTTGATGCTTCCGGTGCACCTCAAATTCGTAACTGTCAATTGATTGAAGCCCGTTGCTGCATCATTCTCACAATTCGACTCATGCCATTTATCATGCAATTGGTCAGCCGGAGCAACTTCTTATGTAGCGTATTAATTCACTTCATCTCAAATGGTCATTAATAATACACAAGAACGCCAATGAAATCCCTCTCTAGCCATTTCTAATCGAAGATACAACAATTCCAACATCAGATCTTTGATTCACTGCAACATTGAAGGGACAAAGATTCACCTCTCCAGTAGTATAGTGTCCCTTACAAACGATCATTTTGACTATTTGTATCAGTTAAGAAGATTATGTTGCTTGAATGTCTAATGAGGCATACCTTGATGAAGAGTCTAACACTCTCAGGTTAATGGTTCAACAGACTACAACGTGTCCCCATTCTCTGTCAGCTGCTTCGTATGGTCCTGATGAGCCTCCACAATCTGGTATATCATTGACGTCGTGATGTTCGGTCGACTCATCAAGCCGTGCAGGTCTTTTATTCACATAACTCCAGAGTGTTTGTGGAGATCACTCGCGTGGTTATCATAGCCACCAGGACCTGTGTTCAGTAACCATGTGTGTGGTACTCAGTTTTGCCCTAGCCGGACAACTCATGCAAATACCTGCCGCTGCTCATTCAATACCCAAAATTTCTAAGTTATTACTGCATGATTTGCAGCTGTAAGATTTAGGCCTGTCCCGCCCACTTTGGGTGTGGTTATGAATACAGAAGGATTTTGTGAATCTTGAAATTTGATCTGCATTTCTGTGCGTTCATCATTGCCCATTTCGGCATACATGTGGAATATATCCACATTATCCCCAAAAAACTTCATTCGCCACCACTTCAAATGACGAACTTGATCAGGAAGAGGACAAAATAGCACTGCCTTTTGTGGAGGAGGTGCACTGGGCAGTGCATTGTCATTTCTCTGTTCTGGAAAGAGCATCTCTCTTAATGTATCATCTTTGTCAGGTTCGGGATACTCTGCAGGTTTCTTGACAAGCATTGGCAAAAATGTGTCTCTCAGCCATCGAAAAATGGGTGATGCCACCGAACCATCGAGTGGCCATTCATCGTGCCATTGTCCAGAAACATTGTTGCGATCCTCGATGTCTCCCAACACTAACGTGAAACATGCCAGTTGCCATCTATCAACCCTCCATGTTCCAGAAGCACCCTGCAAAGTGTACCTCTCCACCAGGGTCTTCAAATGTGCTTGCACTTCCTCAGTCCACTCGAGATCAATGAGGTGTGCATTCTCCTTTGGTATGCGGACGAGTGGTTTGCCATTGGCGAGTTTCAATTCTGACCACCGCTTGCTCGTCCCTGGCTTCGTAATCTGAATGTTCCAGTGCGCCACATCTTGTTGAGCTTCTTCGTCTTTAGTCCGGATAGCATGCATCAAACACTTCACAGCGGAATACAATGCCTCAGCACCATGCTTTTCCATCACAGTATCATCCTCTGGATCTTTAGGCGCATCTGAAAACAGCTACATTGTCTGAAAACACCAGTCATAGAGTGAAACGAATCCTGGTGTAGCTGTGACTTGAAGTTTGAATTCAATTTTTGCATTCATTGCAATTTGGCAGCCCACACTGTTTTTAGTCTTGGACCGATGGGACTCATCATAAATCCCAAAACTCCATGCACAGTAGGAGAGTTGGCCATTACTTGATGGTTTCGCTCTGGATGTTAAGGAATCATATGACACAAGGTGGATATTCCCTCGGTTGTCTGGCTCGTTGATACTGATGTACAGATCTTCGTGGGTGTGATTCACATTTTCGGCATGCAATATGTTGACGAGTTTGAAATTGATTCCATGTGTCATCATGTCGATAACACTTTAGAAGGTTTCAGCTACTCCGGGCATTGTTACCACCAGGATTGGTTTAAGAGCTGAAATCAGTGATGCATGCACGTGGGGTGGTGTTGACTGGATCTCCATTAGGCAGTGGAGCAAAGAATTCAATCTCTGGAGCGGATACCACACCAGTTCTTCACCGACAATGCCGGGAAAGTTGTTGTGCACCAAAATCACCCACTCTTCAAGGGTATTCCCCCATAAAATGGACAGTGGCAACCCAATTACAACTTTCTCGGTCACCAATTTGCAAAGCATTGCCGCTGCAACCGAGGTGATAGTCTTTCCAAGACTCATTTCATCCGCCAGCAGTGCTCCTGGCATATCTGCATCCGAAACCCATCTCCTCACGATGAACCAGATCACCCAAAACTGATCCACCAAAAATATTGTTCTGGACAGATCTTCGATTGAATACTTGTGGCCTTCAACACGGTCATCTTGTGATTGGCGAATATGATGTGCATTCAGCACCCTGACTTCTTCATCAAAACACACGTGTTCAAATTTGTTGTTAATTGTATTGGGAACCGTATTCGGTACTGAGCTTGTCTTTTCTGGATCGAGGACCTCCTCACCATCCTCCACTTGCTCCTGATCCCCCCTTGCACTTTTGTCTGTGTTCATTTTGTCCTCAATGATCTCTTTCAGTTGCTTGGATATAAGCTTGGCAGATAAGCTCATATTCCGATGCTCCTGAAGTTCATCCCAATGTTTGGTATTTCACGGAGAAGCAACCATTTGAACGAATACATGTGGATGCAATATAATCAATTCTATTCTTTCAACCAGAACTTACATTAATACAAGTATCATTCTCTTGCCCACCATCCTCCTCTCCCTCCTCCTCTCCCTCTCTTCCACCATGTTCAGAACCTTCCAAAGTCTATGTATAATAATGAGCAGTTGCACACATCCAGCCTTAACACGGCTAGCGGGATTACCTTTGTCGGCCTAATTACGTGCTCGGCAGTCTCCTTCCCTGTCGCTCTCATTATTTCTACCACAAATATCTTCACATTATGTCCAAGTTTCAACTTAAAAGCATTTGAAAGGCAACAGTTATATGAAATCTGGCCATGTATGGGGTCATTGATCATTTGCCTGTGTTTGTATATTCCCATATGCTTTTCTTCCAATTCATCCTTTCCCAAGGTGCACTTGAACATTGATCTCAATATGTATGGCTCTTTCTGGCCTCTGTTTTTGTCAATGAACTCAACCAAATACTCCTAGTGCCTCTCATCAGTATACGAGGCTTGGTGTTGTTTGAGGCCTAGAACCATATCCTTGCCATTGGACACCCAGTGAACCATAAATGTAAACGTTGTATTTGGCAAGTCTGGGAGGTTACTTCTCGCCTTTTTACCTGCGCGCTCTCCCAAATCCGCAGCTGGTCGGTTGTTGGCTCGCCTTCCCTTTGTCCTCCCCTCTCAAATTCTGCTTGCACATTTCGTCAGAAACATCTCCACCTACTGCTGGCGAATCCATTCAGCATTATCGAAATTAACCAACGGCAGCCAGGTCTCCAATGTCGCCAAAACCTCTGCGACTGCCACTCCCAGTGCAGGGGTCTATCCCAAACTTGTTTCAATCGGATCTGCCCCTGGATAATGGACCGATGCTTCTTCTCGAGAAACCCCGCCACCCCTACTTTCTTCCACTTGTTCAATGCACTAATGTTGAGCTGCCCTATCTTTTTGGCAAATTGCTTCAAGGAGAACTCCATTTGCTTCAGGCTAATTGGGGGTTTCCCTCCAGCACCGCCCAAGTCCGATGAATCGTTGCTCTCGTCAGCCACATCATATTCGTAGTAGGAAATCTCAGGAAATGGGGGCAAGTCCAGTATCCCTGGGATATCTGTTTTCCGCGGTTCCGCTGGTGGCTGGAATCTTTTTGTCGGGAGGCTGATGGGGTGTCTCCCAGGTGCGCCAGAAGGAGGTTGAGCTGGAGCAGTCAAGCAGGAAGATGTTGGCGAATTGACTGGATAATTTCGCGGCAGTCCTGGTGGCACTCTCAGTGCACCTGGAGATGACAGCCCTTGTCCAGGAAACTGCAGTTGGGGGAACATTTGAGACCCACCATAACCACCTTGGTGCAGGTCATATCCTTGCCACAGTGGCCCATAACTTGCATTCCCTTGGCTTGTGCTGCTGGTAGGTTGCAAACTGTGTGTCATGTTGAATGGAGACTGGTGATAAAACTGCAGAGCAGCTGGAAATGGCTGCTGTGAAGGAGGGTAACCATACCCTTGCAGCGGATGATATTGATTGGTGTGTAGCCCAAAATGACTGCCTTTGTGAGTGGCATGTCGTGAACTTTTATCCAGTGCTTCTGAATTGTCATCACGCCATTGTTGCGAGGCAAATAGGACACCAGGTGGAGCCATATTCACTGTCTTCGGTGGAGATCCTTTCGTCAACATGCTATGTTAAACAAAGAGAGTGGTAGACTACTATAGATGCGAGACGAGATATAGAATCAATCTGAGTATGGTTGAGTATCTTGCAGGTAGCAGTAACCTTCGGCCGAATGAAGGGCCTTTTATATCCTATTCTGTTGTCACAATCTGTGATGTTTCACTACACCTTTGATCAATGAAACCAACCCGGGCCTTGAGAAAAAGAAACCTTAATCACACACATCCTGCCATTCTTTGTTATATGCTCGAATTCATATACTAGGATATTGGATAGGTGCTCCCCTTCGTAAGTATCGATGACTTTACAGGTTATAGAATGGATATGATATGATATCTCCAGGAACCCAAGAAGAACTATATCCAGTATGAAGGTTAGCACGACTAGAGATATTACAAATAAGTTGTGCGTGTATGACCTTGCAACCTGATTCGATAGAAGGCCTGTGAGTTGAGTAGCAACAGTGATTGCTTCCTATTGAGTTCCTTCCCAATACAGCTTAGTTCTTCTCATGATCCACGCTCCAGTCAAGGATCATTTCTGAAGTTAACATCGTACCAGCCTTATCAGTTCTCAATGATCAATGCCCAGACATCCAGCTAGCTAGGAATCTCACCTATTCCTTGTAGCATGACGATCTACCTTCATTATCAGCCGCTCAGAGGCTCAAGCGTAGGCATAACTCACAATCACGTAGGAGAAGGCCCCATTGTGGTGATTGCAGTGATGTCAAAAGAAACCTCCCCTCCGCATTTGGTGGTGTGCGATGCGGCTGTAAATGTGTTACGCCATCTTCAGTTAGCTCGCTGTCAAACTAATATCGCTGAGGCTTCATATCACTCCCTGAAGCATCATCGAGAGTAATCAGAATTAGTATTCAGTGACGATTTCTCATATATGGTCAACACTCGCTGGAAACATGTCGAGTGCTTTATCTGCAAGAGGAAATTATTCGACGACAACCGACTCGAGGCTCACTATCAACAATATCTCCCAATATCGGTAAATGAAGGGCTATTACCTGATGGGATTATACCACATGCAGGCTGGGATCGAACCGAGCAATCATGGTTCAACTTCGGTCGGTGCACCTGAATGGTCATCGATGAGCTTACTCAACTAATTCATCTACACATAAATAATGTACCTGGTGCACCACCACCTGAAGATACTCCCGATGAAGAAACGATGGACCCCCAGAGGCCTGGTCTGACTTATATCCCTGATCCAACTAAGACAAGGGCTCATAGGCAGGTAGTTGGAGTGGAAAACATGGGGGGGAAAGCATATGGCAAAGCAACTGGCTTGTACAACAAGCATCGCAAGTACTCAGAACACTGGAATCCATGGCATCCTGTTCAGACAGTACACAACTTTCAACAGGCTCAATCATTTAGCCAGCGAACTAAAATATGGATATATCAACATCTGAGGCATGGACTGGACAACTTCAACATCGCATCATTTAAATCAGCAGATGCTTTATTAAAGCTCCTCTCTAGACTCGATTTCGGGCTCGGCAATGATAGTTGGATTGAAGAGCATTCACACTTTTCCGGAACATTATACTACCGGGATATTTTCAACTGTATACAGTTCGTTTTGGCACATCTCCTATTTCAGGCGCAGCTCGATTTTGAACTGGTGCGCCTTGCAGACTCAGAAAGTCGCCGAATATACAGCGAGATGAGTACTGGCGATTGGTCGTGGGATACGCAAGATCCGCTTCCTGCTGGAGCGACGATTGTGCAAGTCATTTGTGTATCTGACAAGACCCACTTGACCAATTTTTCAGGCAACCAGAATGCCTAGCCGCTGAATCTCACGATCGGTAATATTCGAAAAGATATCCGGCGTACACCTCAAAAGCGCGCTTGGATTATTGTTGGGCTGATCCACTGTCTTGTGAAAGGTGCCAAAAATACTGACGAGGAATGGCATTCCGCGGTGGGAACAGTGCGCTCCCAACTCCAGAATCTTGACATCACTGGCCCTGGCTTCAAATGGGTCTTTGCTGATGGATTCCAGAGACAATGTTATCCTCTTTTGTCTGCCTAGGTCAGGGATCATCCAGAACAAGTCATGGTTGCTCAAGTCTCATATGGCTCATGCCTGATGTGTGAAATTCCTAAAGGTGCGCCAATGTGGCATTCAACTTTTCGGCCACTTGATAACCCACGAGGTCAGCATTTTTTCTTCGAGCTTCTGTACGAAACTAATATGAATGTTCTGCACACTCTTGGTGTTTATCCAATCCGCAACCAGTTCTGGCAATACCCTCTCTGCAATGTCTATCGGCTTTGGCAGCCTGATGAATTGCATCAGCTGCTCCTGGGTTTAGTTAAAGACTTATTGCACTGGCTGCTCAAAAACCTCAAAGCTAGCAATCTCAAGGATCAATTTGACAATCAATTCACATCAGTACCACGATATCCAGGCCTCCAGCTCTTCTCTAGACCATTCGATTCGATGAAAAGCTGCTCCTGGCAGGGAAAAGAAATCCGGGGCATGATCAGACCACTGGTAGTGAATTGCGCTCCAATTCTTGCCTGCTCCCAGGATGCCGGGAAAAGTGCGGTGGAAACAGCCTCTGTTAAAATGGTGATGGGAGCGATGCGGGTATTATGTGAATTCTCTCAACTTGTCAGCCAACAAAATCACTCTGATCTATCCCTCGCAGCACTGGATGATGCACAGAAGCAATTACACAAGAAGTAGGGTGCCATTCGAGATCAGAAAATGTCGAAGTCTGCGAAGGCCAAAATGGATGAACCATTGGCAAGAGAATCCCATCATTTAGGAGAACAAATGATTCATAAAATCCGTGCTGCAATGGAGGTTCAGCTGTACGGGGCTGAAAAGGTTACTACATCTAAATGAAGGCAATTCCAGGTGCGCCTGAATAGACCACGACAAGCGGCAACCATGTGGTCTGATGCTGATCGGCAGAGGGCAATTGAGTAATTACAGCACTTCTCCATCAGGTGACACCTGCTAAACGCAAGCTTTTCGATAAATTATTGCAACATCGTACGCGACAACGATTGCAGAAAATCGGGACTAAGGGAACTGGTCCCAGAAGCATATTCGCCAAAACCTTGCTCAAATGAACATTGCTGCAGCAGAAGAGGCTTACAGGGCGGTAAACATGACAGCCAGCAAGTGTATTCCATTTCAGGTCTGTCTATCCGATGCTAAGAAATAAGCCCGCACCTAGAGTATCGTGGATATGGACCGCGTTGTGAATCAGCTCGAGAGAGAGATTTATAGTATCACTTCAAAAGACCAGCTACAGTTCATGAAGAAATTATTCATCCACTTGGTCGAGGTTGAAGCTTGGTTGCAGGCAATTGGCGTTCAGAAGCTCCGGAAAACTATCGAACAGCATGTAATCCATTTCGGATATCCAAAGATGTATCTTGTGGGCCATATATCAGAGTCAATTTGGCGAATGGGTTTCGGCGACAATTTCACCACCGATATTTCTGAAGGGCTACATACTGGCAATGTGAAAGCGGCCTATCGGTCTACCAACAAAGTCAATTACATTCAACAGATTCTCAAGCACAATGACTGGTGTACCAGTCTTGACTATATGGAGGCGACACTGTCATGTCTTGCTGTTCAAAGCTGGTATGATATCGACTCTGCGAAAGTTTTCAACGTCCTGTAAGGTGCCGTTAAACAGCAAAATATACGCCGAGCCTATCTTTTACGCCTCCACCATTGTCTGAAAGAGCCATTTTTCTGCCCAGTATCACAACAGGTACATCATTTGAGAGAAACTCATGTCCGCGGCATGTGCAGAAGTATCAAATTAACCTCACTTAGAGATGCATTAGTAGATTTTAGAATTCCCAACTTTGGACAGCTATTCCGTACACAAATTGAAGACAACTGGCGACATGAAGTCAGTGGACTGGTGCTAGGATATGATCAGAATGTACTCATAGACAGTGTATTTATTAAACTTCAGAATGGGCTGTTGTACTACCGTCAACCATTTCACTGCCCTACATCTGTTGAGCGTCTGGGACTTGATTGCAAGGTAGAATATATGGATGCCAACCAAGGGATCATCCCTGAATCTCATAACATCTGGGTCCAATATACGGACAGTGACCTCGATAACACCTTCCAAAGCCGAGTTCCTTCCTTTCCTGTATTTTACTTCAGCTGGACTCCACCAATTCAGATCCTCCATTTTCAGGAGGGCCTGCCCGCCGGAAAATCGAAATCCACCTTCTCTAAGAGGTGCAAAAAGACCCAACAATGGATATTATGTCCTCAACCTCAAGAATATGCAGTGGTGATTCCAACAAAGTACAAAGATCCACATAGTTGGGCTGATTTGGTTGACACGTTCATCTGGGTTGTCAAACAGACTGATAAGATGCATATTGTACCTGTCGGAGCAATTGTTGGACCTGCACATTTGGTGGGAGAGAATAATGCTGCATCAGATAGAATCAATAGCGTATGGCTTGTAAATTATCATGTGGATTTAAATACCTACTGGACTGTGTATTAAAGTTACAATACCTAAATCAAGGTGTGCAGAAGTTAGTTAATTGAATTGGACTATTTGATATAAACATTATAACAATCACTTGCGGAGAGTATGGCTCCAGGTTCGAGGTGCACCGGAATACTCTCGGAGACGCGGCCAATGCTCCCAATATCTCCGAAATTTGCACATCCTAATAGTTTGATTTTGAAGCATTTTGGATACAACTATACACTCTTCAGAATATTCTTGGATTCTGTTCCACGACTTCCGGAGTATTCAGGAGCACCAGTGAAGTAGTCTCGGAGCATCCGAGAGCACATCGATTTGCATTAATCCTATCTGGGAGCATCTGGCAGCATCTGAAAGAATCAGTGTGGCTGTTCAGAGTTGCTGAGTTGTTCAGTTAGACTTCCAAACCATTTAACATTTGCTGATAAAGAGGATTCCGGTGCACCTCGAGCCTGGAGCCGTACTCTCTGGGAGCAATTACCATACTGTTTATATTAAATAGTACAATTCAATTAACAATCTTCTGCACACCTTGATTCAGGCATTGGAACTTTAATACAAAGTTCAGGAGATATCGAAATCCAAATTATTATATACAAGCCATACATTATTGATTCTATCTAATGCAGCATTATTATCTTGCACCAAATGTGCTGCTCCAACAATTGCTCCAACAGGTATATTATGCACCTTATCAGTCTTTTTGATAACCCAAATAAACCAGTCAATACAGTCAGCCCAACCATGCGGATCTTTGTACTTTGTTGGGATCACCACCGCATATTCTTGAGGTTGAGGACGTAATATCCATTGCTGAGTGTTCTTGCACCTCTTAGAACATGTTGATATCATCATTCTGCCAGGCAGGTGCTCCTGAAACTGGAGGATCTGATTTGGGGGAGTCCAGTTGAAGTATAATCCAGGAAAAGAAGAAACTAGGCCTTGGAAGGTGTTATCGAGGTTACTGTCTCGATATTGGACCCAGATGTTATGAGATTTAGGCATGATTCCTTGATTGGCATTGGTATATTCTACCTTGTAATCATGTCCCAGATGCTCAACACATGTAGGGCAGTGAAATGGATGATAGTAGTACAACAGCCCATTCTGAAGGTAAATAAATATACTGTCAATGAGTACATTCAGGTCATATCGGAGCACCAGTCCAGTAACATCATGTCACCAGTTGTCTTCAATTCATGTATAGAATAGCTGTGCAAGATGGGAAATTCCGAAATCTGCTGATGCATCTTGAGTGAGGATGATTCGATTCTTCTGCACACTCTGCAGACATGAGCTTCTCGCAAATGATGTACTTGTTGTAATACCCAGCCGAAAAATTGCTCTTTCTAACAATGGTGGAGGCATGAAGCATGGGCTCTGTGCTTATTTGGCCTCTTCATTGGCAGCTGATAGTAGGTTCAAAACTTGTGCAGAGTCAATATTGTACCAGCCTTGAATGGCATGATATGACAGTGTCTCCTCCATATTGTCTACACCGGTACACTGGCCATTGTGCTTGAGCATCTGTTGAATGTAATTGATTATGTGGTAGATGGAGATGCCTCTTTCACATTGCTGGTATGTAGCCTTTCAAAAATATAGGTGGGGAAATTGACACCGGAATCTATTTGCCGAATTCAATCTTATTTAGGGCTCACCATAGGCATCTCTGAATATCCATCATGTATTACACCCTGTTCGATGATTTTCCAGAGCTCCTGACAGCCAATTGTGTGCCCAAATCCTCCAAAATGACCAAGCGGATGGAGAATTCCTTTGTGAACTGCATCTGATCTTTCAAAGTGATACCTTATATCTCTGTTTGCAGCTGACTCTCAACGCGGTTCATATCAGCGATACTGCCGATGGTACCATTAGTCTCAGCATCGGATGGACGGACTTCAAATTGCACACGGTTGTTGGTGGTCATGTTTACCAACCCAGAAACCTCTTCTTCTGCAGCTGTCTTCATTTGAGGATGACTTTTGTCAAATGTGCTTCTAAGACCAGTTGCCTTAGTTCTGACTACCTGCAATAGTTGTTGCTCATGATGTGAGAACAATTTATTGAAAGGTTGCATTTAGCTGGTGTCACATAATGGATTTTGCACTCCAATCCCTCAATTACGCTCTGCCTATCCGCATCTGACAATATGGTTGCCGCGAGTCGGACTGCATTCAGGGACATCTGAAATTGTCTTTGTTTTGATGTGGTAACTTTTTCAGCCCCATATGGCTAAACCTCCATTGCAGCATGGATTATATGAATCTTTTGTTTTTATAACTGATGGGATTCTCTTGCCAGCAATTCATCCACTTTAGCCATCGCAGACTTCAACATTTTCTGTTCTCAATATGCACCTTTCTTCTTGTAAAATTCCTTCAGTGCATTGTCTAGTGCTGTGAGGAATAGATCAGAGTGATTTTGTTGGCTGACAAGTAGAGACAATTCACATAATGCCCGCGCTGCTCCCATAAACATTTTATCAGAGGCTGTTTCCACCACAGTTTTCCCTGCATCCTGGGAGCAGTCAAAAATTGAAGTGCAATTCAGTGCCAGTGTTCATATCATGCCCCAGATGTGTTTTCCCTGCCAGGATGGGCTTTTCAATGGATGAAATGGTTATGAGAAGTGCTGGAGGCCTGTATAACATGGTACCGATGTGAATCGATAGTCAAATTTATCCTTGACACTTCTAGCTTTGAGGTATTTGAGCAGTCAGTGCAATAAATCATTAACTGAACTATGGAGCAGCTGATGCAATTCATCAGGCTGCCCATGGCAATAGACATTGCAGAGAGGGAATTGCCAGAACTGGTTGCGGATTGGATAAACACCATGAGTGTGCAGAGCATCAATATATGTCTCTTCCAGATGCTCCAACTAAACCTGCTGATGTCTTAGGTAATCATGTAGTCTAAAAGTTGAATGCCCCATTGCCGCACCTTCAGGAATTTCATGCATCAGATAGGAGACATATGAGAATTGAGCAACCATGACTTGTTCTGGATAATCCCCAACTCAGGCAGCCATAGGAGGTCAATATTCTCTCTGGAATCCATCAGCACAATTCCATTTCAAGCCTGGGACAGCACTGTTCCAACTGCAGAATGCAATGGCTAATCAGTGTTTTGGGCACATTGTAGAGGACAGGGAATCAGCCAAACATGGACCAAGATGCGCCAAATAGGGATGTGGCGGATATCTCTTCTAATATTACCGATCGTGAAATGCACCGGCGCGTCATGCTTAGTGTTAGCAACAGTTCCACTTTTGGACCCGGCCGGTTTTATATGTCTGTGTGGCAATGGCCTTACCCCATCACAAATCGACGATTTTTTAAGCGAACCCTCACTTTAAGGCCACAAATATTGATCAGAGAGTTTAGTGTTTGGTATCTAAAATATGCAGCTCAGCGTGGCGCATCTTTTGGCCGTCTCCGATTTTCGATATCTTTAAATCTCAGCAAGCGGCAGCCCAAAAACCTCGTTTTTCGGCCAAAAATGACAATAACTTCAAAGCAGCTTGCTAAGTTTTGAAGATATCAAAAATCGGAGACTGCCAAAAGATGCGCCATCTGAAGCTCCATATTTTATATACCAAACACTAAATTATCAGATGAATATTCAAGGAATTAGTCGAAGGAACCGTTTTGCACAAACCCTGACTGAACCGCCTGGGGCCGGGTTTTCATGGAACCGCTATAGTTCAAACGGTCTGAAAACGGAACCATTGCTAACACTAGCCATGCTGATGGCCCAAAACAGTGGTCAAGTGGTTCCTATCTGATGCACAAATAACTGGCACAATCGTCGCTCCAGCAGGAAGCTGATCTTGCGTATCCCACAAGCAATCGCCCATTTTGATCTTGCTGTATATTCAGCGACTGTCCGAGAGTGCAAGGTGCACGGTTTCAAAATTGAGGTGCACATCGAATGGGACATGTGTAAAAACGAAATGTATACTTTCAAAATAACCCTGTAGTATGATATTCTGAAGATATGCAAGTCATCTTCAATCCAACATGCATTGCCGAGCTCGAAATCGATTCTAGACAGGAGCTTTCATAGAGCATCCCCTGATTGAAATAATTTGATGTTGAAGTTGTGCAGTCCACACCTCAGAGGTTGATCTACCCACACTTTCGCTTGCTGGCTACATGATTGAGCCTGTTGCAAGTGATGTGCTGACCGATAATCGATGCCATGGATTCCATTGTTCTGAGTAATCGCAATTCTTGTTGAACAATCCAGTTGCTTTGACATATGCTTTCCCTCCCACATTGTCCACTCCAATAACCTGTCTATAAGCTGTTGTCTTTGTTGGATCAGGGGTACAATTCTGATTAGGCTTCTGGGGGTCTATAGTTTCTTTGTCGGAAGTATCTTCAGGTGGTGGTGCAACTGGTACATTGTCTATGGGTGATGAATTAGTTAACTAAGCTCATCAATGGCCATTCAGGTGAAATGACTGAAGTCCAACCATAATGGCTCTGATTGATCCCAGCTTGCAGGTGGCACAATCTCATCAGGTAGTAGCCAATTATTCAGCTATATTTTATAATATTGTTCATAGTAAGCCTTGAGTCAGTTCTTGTTGAATAATATTCTTTTGCAGTTAAAGCACATAACTTGTTTCTGGCAAGTGTCTACTATATTTGACAAATGGTCACCAAACACGTATTCTGATGAATCCCTATGATGCTTCAGGTGGTGATATAGAGCCTCGGCAATATTGGTTTGAAAGCGAGGTTTCTCAGATTAGGGTTACACATTCACAGTTGCATCGCACCCCACCAAATACAGCGGAGAGGTTTCTTTTGTCATCACTGCAATCACCACAATGGGGCCTTATGCTATGTCCTTGTGGTATTATGAGTGATACCTACGCTCGAGCCTCTGAACAGCTGAGAATCTAGGCAGATCGTCACAATACAATACATAAGTCAGTTTCCTAGCTAGCTGGATATCCAGGCAATGATCATCGAGAACTGATAAGGCTGGTACGATGTTTGCTTCAGTAGCAATCCTTGACTGGAGCGTGGATGATTAGGAGAACTAAGATATAGAGGCAAGGAGCTCAATGAGATGCAATCACTATTGCTGCTAGACTTACAGGCCTCCTATTGAATGAGGTAGGTGGGTTGTACATGCACAACTTATGTGTAAAATCCCTAGTTGTGCTAACTTTCACGCTGCATGTAGTTGTTGTTGGGTTCCTGGAGATATTATATCATACACGTTCTGTGACCTGGAAAGTCATGGAAGCGTATAATGGTGAGCACGTATGCCAGATCCTAGTATATGAATTCGAGCATATCACAAAGCAAGGCAGACTCTGTGTGATTAAGGTTTCTTTTTCTCAAGGCCCAGGTTGGTGTCATGGATCAAAGATGTAGTGAAACACCACCGATCGTGACAACAGGATGGGATATATGAAGCTCTTTATTCCGCCGAAGGTCACTGCGACATGTGATGTACTCAACATTACTCTGATGTATTCTACATCACATTTCGTATTTATACTACTTTCCCACCAGCTGTATTCATGGAGCATGTCGGCAAATGTATTTCCACCAAAGGCAGTAAAATTGGCTCCATAGGGTGGCGTATTCGGCTTGCAACAACGCCGTGACAACAATTCAGGAACCTTGGATATTGGTTCACCAACTGCCACAGGCAAAGACAGTCAATTTGGGCAACACACTAACCAATGTCATCCGCCGCATGGGTATGGTTACCTGCCTTGACAGCAGCCATTTCCAGGGGCTCTGCAGTTTTATCACCAGTCTCCATTCAACATGACATACAGTTCACAACCAACCACCAGCGTAAGCCAAGGATATCCAAGTTATCGGCAACAGTGGCAAGGATATGATCTCCTCTAAGGTGGTAATGGTAGTTCTCAAATGTTCAACACCTCTGCAGGTTTCAGGACGAGGGCTGTCATCTCCAGGTGCATTGAGTGTGACAGCAGGACTGGCCGAAAATAATAGAGTAAATCAGGGCGATATTTTCCAGCTGTAGTACTCCACCTGAACCTCCATCTGGCTCACCAGGGTGACCCCTGACCAGGCTCCCAACAAAAACATTCCAGCCACCAGAGGAACCACGGAAAACCAATGTAGCAGGGATTGTGGCCTTGCCCCTATTGGCAGAGATTTTGGATGACGATTATGATGCTGATGGTGAGAGTGATGATTCCTTAGACTTGGGCAGTACAGAGGGCAAACCGACAATCAGCCTGAATCAAACTGAGTTCTCCTTAAAGCAATTTGCCAGCAGGATTGGGCAGGCAAACTATTGTGAGGTCAACAAGTGGAAGAAGATATGGGTGGCTGGGTTCTGGAGAAGAAGCATCAGTCCAGTATCCGGGGGCAGAGCTGTTTGAAACAGGTTTCAGATCAACCGCTGCACTGCAAGACAGCAGTTGCCGAAATTTTGGAGACATTTGAAGACTGGCTGCCATTGGTTAATGTTGATAATGCTAAATGGATTCGCCAGCAGTAGGTTGAGATGTTGTAGAAGAAATGTCTGTGCAAAATTCGAGGGGCGAGGGGAAACAGAAGGCGGGGCAATTAGCCACTTGTAACGGATTTGGTCGAGCGCATGGGCAAAAAAGCGAGAAGTGACCTCCAAGAGTTGCCAAATACAACGTTCATGGTGGTGATTTGCTGGGTGTCGAATGGCAAGGATTTCGTTCTAACCTCCAAACAACTCCAAGCCTCGTAAATAGATATGGGGCGCTGGGAGGAGCAGGTCGATTTCATGGACAAAATCCCAAGCCCAAAAGAGGTATACATGCTATCATCAATGTTCCAGTGCACCTTGGAGCAGGCCGAATTGGACGAAGAGTATATGGGATCATATACATGCGGGCAAATGATCAATAACCCCATATATTGCCATATTTTGTACAACTGTTGCCTTTCAAATACTTTCCAGTTGAATCTTAAGCACAATGTGAAGATATTTGTGATAGAAATGATGGGAGCCACAGGAAAGAAGATTGCCAAACACACAATTAGACCGGCAAGGGTAATCCCTGCTAGCCCTGTTCAGGCTAGAGGTGCATAACTGCTAATCACTATATACAGACTTTGGAAGGTTCTCAGGTGGGTGGAAGAGTGGAGGGAGAGGAGGATGGTGGGTAAGAGAATGATACATGTATTAATGTAAGTTCTGATTGAAAGAATTGAATTCATTGTATTTTATCCATATATAATAGTTCCAATGGTTGCTTGTCTGCGACATATCTAACGTTGCCATCAGCAAAATGTAAAATTGTTCGGAAGTCATAACTCAATGACTCAGCTGTTCTGAACCGCCACAGCGATCATTACAGAACCTTCCAGAAGCTGCCGAACAGGCTGAATGCAAAACAATGTGCCTCTCAGGTGCTCTGAGAGAACATTCAGGTGCATCTCAACCCTTCTGAAGTAGTGGAACAGAATACAAGAATATTCTAAAGAGTATGAAGTCATCTTTAGAATTCTATAAAATCATGCGTTTAAGTTGGTGAAATTTCGGAGGTGCTGGGACTACAAGACTCATCTCCAGGATGATTCCGGTGCACCTGGAGCCAGACTCTCTGAGTGTGATAATATATAATATCAACATCGAATGGTAGAATTTGATAAACTACCTCACGGCTACACACCTGCATTAGGCATTCTAATCTAATTAATATACAGTCCAGTAGGTATCTAAATCCACATAATTATTTACAAGCCATACGCTATCAATACCACCCGATGCAGCATTCTGCCGCACCAATTGTGCCGGTCCAACTATTGCTCCAAAGGGTACAATATGCAACCTATTTGTTTGTTTGACAATCCGGATGAACCGGTCCACACAATCAACCCAATCATGCAGATCATTGTACTTTGTTGACATCACCACCTTGTATTCTTGAGCTTGAGGACGCAATACCCATTGTTGCGTCGTCTGGCACCTCTTCGAAATGATTGATAATGCTTTCCCGGCTGGCAGACGCTGCTGAAATTGGAGGATCTGATTTGGTGGAGTCCAGCAGAAGTATAATACAGGAAAAGATGGAATTCGTCCTTCGAAGGTGTTACCGAGGGCATTCTCTTCACTTTGCGTATACTGGACCCAGATGTTATAAGCTTCTGGCATGATCCCTTGGTTGGCATTGGTATATTCTACCTTGCAATCAAGTACCAGACGCTCAAGAGAAGTAGGGTTGTAAACTGGTTGACGGTAATACAACCGCCCAGTCTGGAGTTTGATACCTATGCTGTCAAGGAGTACATTCTGATCGTATCCGAGCACAAGTCCCCCTACTTCGTGTCCCCAGTCCTCTTCAATTTGCATGCGGAATAGCTGTCCAAAGTTGGGAATTCCGAAGTCTTCTGATGCATCTCTGAGTGAGGTTAATTTGATACTTCTGCACACTCCATGGACATGCATTTCTCTCAAATGATATAACTGCTGTGATACAGGGAGGATAAAGGGCTGGTCCTCAATTGTTTGGAGACATAAAAGATGGGCTCTGCGTGTACTTCGCCGCTTATTGGTAGCGGACAGTAGGGTGAAAGCTGTGGCAGAGTCTATATAGTACCAGCCTTTGAGTGCAAGTTATGATAGTGTCTCCTTCAAATAGTCAAGACCGGTACACTGGTCATTGTGCTTGAGCATCTAGTGAATGTAATCGACTTTGTTCCAAGATTGATATACCTCTTTCATATAAGCCATTTGTAGCCGTTCAGAAATATCAGTGGTGAAATTGTCCCCGGAACCTATTCGCTGAATTGATACTGCATCAACACAATGTAACTTAGTCACTGGAAGCCTCCAGGAGTGTCTGAGAGGATGTGGAGTGTAAACTTAGATGCGTCAATTTCAGGAGAGTATCAGACCCTAGGAGGGCATTCCTGCCGGCCTTCAGAGTAACTGGGAGCGCCGGGGACAAGCCTGGGCCCACCGACGACAAGTCTGGGAGCACCTGGGAGCACCGGCAATAAGTCTGGGAGCACCTCGGATCACAGTAGAGCAGTCTGGGAAAAACATCATCTTCTTTGGGAATGCTGCTGGTGCGCCTGGAAATCATCACTACTACTTATCATTCAATGATTTTTAAAACTCATGTATTCAGTTTGTATTCCCATCTATATATCGATGTATCTATGTAGCTACTCATCTAGAAATGGTATATCTGGACTGGCTGCAGGTGGTGCTTGAGAGCAATTCGAGGTGTGCCTGAAAATGACAATCGAGTGGGCTCAGGGATACACTCCGGGGCCGTGAATGAGCGACTTTGGAGATGCTCTTTGCAGGGCGTAATCGACCGAGTTTGGTGATGTACTTGGGAGGCCACGATTGAGTGAGTTTTGAGATGCAATTGGAGGCCGCGATTGAGTGACTTTGGAGATGCACTTGCAGGCCGTAATCGGGCGAGTTTAGAGATACACTTGAAGGCTGTGATCGAGCGAGTTTGAAGATGCACTTGGAGGCCGTGATCGAGCAAGTTTGGAGATGCACTTAGAGGCCATGATGGTGCGAACTTGGTTGCCGTAATCGAGCGAGTTTGGAAATACACTTGGAGGCCGTGATCGAGCGAGTGTGGAGATACACTTGGATGCTGTTATCGAGCGAGTTTGGAGATACACTGGGAGGCCGTGATCGAGCGAGTTTGGAGACGGTAATCCGGCAAGTTTGGATATACACTTGCTAGCCGCAATCGGGCGAGTTAGGAGGAGTATTGGGTAGCAGTCAATGGACGGCGTGCCGGGTGTGGAGATTCTTTTCATCAGTTTGTTAACTTGCAACCGTGGGAATGTGACAAGGTGAATTTGCCTTTGAGCTCTCATGGAGAGGCACGCCTGAAGTTGAAGCTACATTCAGGGGTCAACTCGTAATCATGAGAATGAAGGAAATACAATCAATCTTGGATGGATGCTGTACTTGGTGTATGCTGTACTTGGCGTAGCTTTACTCGGTGCCAACTCATGATCATGACATGGCGAGATAGAGAGGGATGATTTAAGTTTGTGTTCTGCGATGATAGTAGAGTTGTAGACGAGAAAGAGAGAGATGGGGGATGAAGATGAGAACGATGTGGAGGATACAAGCCGAAATGAGTAATCAGGGGTATAACTTGCCGGATTTGGTTGGGATGACCTCGTATCGGAGTAAGTACTCTCTGGATCGAGACTCATGCCTGCTGTATCGTGGATGGTAAATTGACTCGCACACGAAATCATCATAAGTCCCAGATTCTAATGATGATTTCCCCCGTACCCTCTCATCTCTCTCTTTTATGTCCTCAATTCTACCATCACCTAAGAACACGAAGTTAAGTCATCCCTCTCTATCTCTCCATGCCATGATCAAGAGTTAACACCGGGTACAGCATACACAGAGTACAGCATTCACTGAGTACTGCATACAGCGCATACTGCATCATCCCAAGATCAACTGTCTCCCGATCCCAGCCAGTCTCATCTCTCTGCAGACCATGTTGTACTCAATTCTCTACATTTGCACAATTACAAGTTAACCAATGAATAGGGTTTCCGCTCCTGTCGCGCCTCCCTCCCGAACTTACCGCCTCCACATTGACCGCCTCCTAAGTACTCCTCCAATGTCGCTCGATCATGGCCTCCAAGTGCATCCCCAAACTCGCTTAATCAGGGCTTCCAAGTGCATCTCCAAACTCGCTCGATCACAGCCTCCAAGTGCATCTCCAAAGTCACTTGATCACGGCTTCCAAACTTGCTCGATCGCGGCCTCAAAGTGCATCTCCAAACACACTGGAGCACCGCCTCCAAGTGCATCTCCAAACTCGCTCAATCACGTCCTCCAAGTTCATCTTCAGACTCGCTTGATTGCGGCCTCCCAGTGCATTTCCACATTCGCTCAATCACGGCCTCCAAGTGCATTTCCAAACTCGCTCGATCACGGCCTCGGAGTCTATCCTTGAGTTCACTTGATCGTCTTATTCAGGAGAACCTCGAAGCTAGGCAAGATAGTGAGTGAAATTCATATCATGCGGTGATGGCTATCTACCCCGGGGTCCCCGACATATATACTGCCTGTCGCTGAGTCCATCTCCGTTATTCCTGTATCTCCCAATGTATATTATTGAGAGACTTAGATAATACATGCCATATTATGATGTAGCGAATCTTGTGACTGTAACAAAGACCAATATGATTGATTAAATGCCTTGTGGTTATGGAACCCTAAGAACCACTGGTGTGAGAATACGGCACCAAGATTCCCGCAGACCTGCGCAGACGTCTCCGCAGCTTCAAAATTTGACTCTCCCAATAGTCAAATCTCGTAGTATTCTCAATGCACCTCCAGCACTGTAGCATCAGCAAAGAATAATTCCGTCCGGGTGGAATGGCTCCATCAGAGTGGACGCGGTCCGTTATAGCTATTAGAGACATCCCGGTGGCGGGTTACTCCGCGCCCGGCGTCAATACCATGCGTCACATTGAATATTGCCCTCCCATCACAGTTTCACCGTTTCTTTTCGCTCTGTCGGTCTCCTATTTTAAACGAACACTCTGGCATCCTAGGCGAACTGTGACCATACGTCGGAATTGGTTTATTGAGAACGCGCTTGAGCCGCTATTGCAATGTGATGGGTGACGCTGCAAGAACCTCTCCTCCCGCTCCTTCTACTTGTGCGCTAAATGCAATTCTCTCATTACTAATTATACACATCATTCCAAGTCGCCAGGTCTATGTGGCTATTGAAAATTCATCGCTTGTTCTGTCCGTCTCCTGTCTGACTACTAGTAACGATCTCTGGAATTACGTGCGTGCAGCTGACGATATTTCCCACGCTGAAAACTTGCAAAGCAACTCCTGCCGGTGCTTTTCTCACTTGTACAAATTTTGAGACCAGATCCAAGTTACCCAAGTTTTCAGGTATTGTGGTGAGCGCCAGGGCTAACCAGTACTCAACAAAAGCTCCATCCTCATTTAGGAACTTGATTTTGAATAGTCATTGCAGTTGCCACGGGAGACGACCATTCAGCGCACCATAACATATCCCTGGGGGTTGGTTTACCCACACTCAGTCGTTCCGTCGGTCTACTCCACGCCAGCTCTGGCTTACTGTGCATCAACTAATCTGAGATATGCGTCCACCATTAAAACCTTCAACTTGAACCTTAATACCATGGTAAATACTGCGCAACATTGCGTGCAGTTGTTCATCCAATATATACGTCTTGTTACGACTCTGATGCTTGAGAAACTCCCGCGTGCCGTTGTATGTTGTCACGCGGTGCATTGCGTCTTGCATATTGTCGAGTAATGCGCTGCAGACTTTGATCATAGCGTCAGGATGCTTTCCATCATGCCGGTTTTGGGGTCCCATGAATTTGGGCTTCGCATATGACTGGGAGCTCAGGGGGGCAGCCAGATCAGCGCCGGAAGTGAGGACTTTGCAGGTGGCAGCGCTGTTCTCTTGACGCTGAGCGAGGGCTTTGAGATTGAGCTCTCCGATTTCGATGCAGAGAATGTGATGCTGAAAGGTGATTACTTGCGGCAGGTAGTTGAGATTGTCATTGGAGGCGTTCCAACTGACCTTGAGATACGTTTTAGGTGCTTGTTCATGTCTCTCGGCAGAATACTGTTGGAAGGCTCCGTATGGACGAATCTGTTCGACCGAGTGAAACATCATGTTAATCCTCGGAAAGTTGAAGTCGGCATCTAACTCCTTGGAAACATCTATCTCGTGGCTGATATAATCCCGCCAGGCATTTATTTTGCGCTGCTTCTTGGACGGCGTCCAAGTTTCAGCATTTGTTTCATCGTCTACCTTTCGCTTCTTCAGGAGCTCGGTTTTCAGGGCATTAGCTTTGTCCTTTGCCTTTTTGCCGGCTCGCCCGAGTAAGAAAACAGCTTTGAAGGTGTGACAACGACACAAGCCGTCTTCCATGTAGCTCAATGTTGCATCATCGTGAGATTTATATCGAGCATACATATAGAATTCTCTCAATGCCCCTGTGCACTCAATTGAGCGATCAAATATGGGACGCTGAGCGGGGCTTCCGCCTCCTAGAGACTGGGTCACAACTCGAAGCAGGTACCGGCTCATTTCCTTCATCTCCTTCCCATTCCATTGAGAAACTTTCCCATATGACTTAGTTTTTGGGGTTAGGTTATGGCAAGCAGGCAAGGATAACCATATTGCATTGTACTTGTCGAGCTGTTTGTGCATCTTTATGAAGTGGAAAATCCACTTCTGGAGGTGATCAAGCATACCGATCTGCATTGTATGGAGGAGGTCGGGCTTCGGGAGGTCGCTCACGATACAGGGAATATGTCAAAACGCGTTGAATCCTCGGTGAACATGGCGAAACGACAGTTCTGCATTGGCAGCCTTGGTGTTGTCATCGCTTTGCGTTCAATATAGGCTGTGATCCCGCCAGGGGTGTTGCTGGTCAGGAGGGACATAATCTCCACGTTCGTTCTTTGGACAATTGCACCAAAAACAGACATGTCGCTCGAGATGATGTAGGATACTATACTCAGGGCAATCTGCAAGCCATGCTGCTAAAACCGATTTGTAACGCCTGAAGTTGCCATTGGCACAGAGAACGTTGTAATACCCACTCTCTGCGCTGGGATTCTGTTCAAAGGTGAGAGGCTGGAGTACCCGCCGGAGTACCTCGTTCAGCACCTCTTGGTTTGTATGCTGCTGCTCATCCAGCCGCTTCTGAGGAATATTGCGGTTCTTGATTGGAATCGGCAGGAGAGCGACTATTACAATGCTGTGTGTTGAGGGCATCCGGCGGAGCTTCGAAGATAGATTGCCAATTGTCATATATACAGGCCACTCTTTCTTGTTCCCAGCAAAATTAGAGAGATGCGTTCTGTCAGACATGACGATCAGGGGTACCAGTGTATCCCCCACTCTGAGCTTTGACTAAACGTCGGATAGCATGTTATCATGCTCGGGTATCTCTCCTTACCTGTGTCTCCCACCACCAGTCTGCAGTGTGCATATTGGTATAGAGGCGTTTTGGTGGCGTATCGCTGTTAAAACAACGCTGAGGGGTGTATATAGGATGCTCGGCGTACGCGGACTGCCGCATCAACCATCTCATTCTTTTGATGATGTCTCGACTCCAGTATTTGATAAGGCGTTGGTGATTGTAATTCCATTTCATATCCTCCAGAGTGTGTAGTTCCCACTCCCCGAGAGCCAGATCATCTGGCATGCTAGCCACAATATTCTGGACGCCATCCCCATTTTTGAAGCTTGGAAAACGCAGAGTGGTGTTTGCTTCCTTCAGCACGTTGTCATAGTACCTCTTCATGCCCTTCTTCTTGATCCCACACTAGATATATTTGTACTCTTCACGCGGCGCAAACGGATAGTAGGGATTGTGTTATGGGTTCGTCCCAAAGGAACCCTGAGCGTCGCTTTCCCATGGCTCAGCAATGAAATTGCTCAGCGGAGCACTGGGGCTGGGATATGTTCCCATCAGCGGCCGAGGAGGCAGCGGTGGTTGAGACTCCTAGTCTGCGATGTGTTCAAGGTTTCGAGGTATGGAAACGCATGCAAGTCTTCAACTTAAACTTTGTTAGCATTCAATTCACAACGCTGAGCAGGTTCAACGCGTTGGGGCGCGCTGCGAACAGTCAGATTCATCTGGCATGCAACTTGAAGGTGTTCAGGATGGTGTAATTTGATATGTTCAAGTCACAAGCTGTGTGAGGTGAACTTCTTTCAGCATGAAAATTCGGGGCAACAGAATGGGGTCTCCTCTGGCATTGTCGAAGACACGCGAGGAGTGGAGTATTCACTGTAGAAAGGGACGAAAGGTGGTGCTGGGCCTGAGCAGTCTGGTGTGGGTATAAGCTGACGATACTTGAGAGATTTATTGAGCCTCAACACCATCACAAGGAGGTTTCTTACACACCAAGAGTTGCAAAAACACTGCATGTACGATGTCCCATAATCCTATGAATAAATAAAAATAATCACTTCGCAATCCAAAACCCTTGCAACGCATGTAATAATCAATGCCTGAGATAAATATATTAGAACAAAGGATACGAACAAGCCCACACCCCTAACCCAAACGAACAAAACACCTCCATGTGTGCCTTAATCAGTGCCTGAGATGAATATCTTACAGCAAAGAAAACTCACAAGACAAGAACGCGACACTAACCCGAATGCACGCCTCCTCTGCAACGCGAGAACTGGTTCACTCCTTACCTACCGGGACATCCGGACGCACCTCAGGGTGAGGGACATCGTGGAGAGGGACATCTGGGAGAGGGACTTTGGGGAGAGGAACATCCTGGAAAGGGACATCAGGGAGAAGGACATCCGGCAGACGGACATCAAGGAGACTGTCGCCACCTGCCGATTCGCCGAGTAGCTGTTGCACCACATCGATATCCGAGATGTTTCCGGCTGCCTCAGCTTCTTGCAGAGTTGGCGCCGCTGGGCGAGGTTGTTGCGGTCTCACACAGTCCAAAAACTCGAGCTTACTGAGGTTATGAGTCTCCGGAGTTCGTGGTCGTGGGCGAGGCTCCAGGGTTTGTGGACGTGGGGCAGGCGCCGGAGGTTGTGGCTGTGGGGTATACTCATGCATCTGCTGGCCTTGCTCAGGTAGCACAGTTGGCTGATAGTCTACCATGGTATCAGCATCATCAGCCGATGTATTGACCATCTCTCCCTGGCCAATCGTCCGAGGTTCTTTGCCATTATCCTCATCCTTATTCTCCTACTCATCCTCATCCACCACCTCGTCCTCCTTCTCATCTTCCTGATCATCACCGTCCATTTCCATATCCAGATCGCCGTCTAAATCAACGCCGTCCGGTGCGTCCACATCATCCTCCAAGCGCATATCCACATCAGAATCACGTTCTGAGTCATATTTGCCGTGCGACTCGGTAGAGTTGGTATCATCATCTGAGGAAATTGACACAGCGGACGATGCTTCCGGCTCTAAATATACCCACTTTAGTTGGCCCTCCTTGTCTAAGTCTGCCTCTGACATTTCTTTCTGCAACTGCAAAGCAACGGCACAAGAGATATCATCTCCCCCTGGGGTTCATTCAACAATACCTTTCCCTTTATTGTTTCCCTTCTGCTTCCCCTTCTCTTTCCCCTTCCCGTCCTTTATTCCCTTCCCTTGCCCAGTCCCTTTCTCAGAGCCCTGCGTGTCATCGTCACTCTCGCAGTCGTCATTGCCATTGCCATCGCCAGGACGGCTCCTTTCACCGCTCAGCGCACCGGGATCCGCCCGGTCATCATCATCATCATTGTCGTCGATCATCTCATCCCAATTCAGTGGTCTAACGGCCGGGAAGTCGCCTGGTTTGTACTGCCGGCAGCGTGGCGGCTGAATCTCTGCCCTGGGATCATCACTACCGTACCAAGAGAAATACTTACCCGTGCGTTTAACCTTCCCCAAGCTGGTGGTCTGCGGATTGGAGCAATCGACTTGATCCCTGAAGGCACGGGGGTCGTCCCACCTCCAATTGCTCATTTGGTCGTGGGTTTTGTCAAAAATTTGCTCCATATATGGGCAGAAGGCAGCCCACCCCTTCCGAAAAGGAGAACTCCTGCTCCTGCGGTGCGGCCACATCAGCTGGAATTGTGAAAAGTGGCGAGTCGTAACTGGATCAAGAATGAATATATCATACAAGAGGGCACAGGCCCTCTCATCCTTGATGCAACAAACATTGTATATCTGTATGAGTCCATGGATGTCTTCCGAGATGAATCCCTTTGTATGGTCCCACTCGAACAACAGGCGTCGATTTATAACTGTTGTCGGCATCTTTGCCATAGCCTTCCCCTCTCCTTTGCTGCTGCCCTTTGGTTTCATCGCTGCTAGTTGAAAATGAATCTACATCCGAAACGTTAGCATTATGATACAGTTGCATGTAGCAGAAGGAAGCCCAGACAGAAAGGGAGGGAAAGTACAAAGTTGTGTAGGTTATCGGGTGTGTTTTGGAATGAGAGGCATTTTGTTGTACAAGTCACATGATGTCAACATCAGGATGCTGTCGGTGTGTATAATATGGGAGGAAAAGAGAAAGGAGGTGTAAGCGGGAAGAAGGGATATATATACTCGAGTTCTGGCGATTTCTTGGTTCAACTTGTGAGTTTTGTTGGTTAACGAACACAAAACAGCCCAGCCTTCATCTTGCAGAACCACATGCCACCCCATGAATGACAAGCCTTGAGACGCGATTTAGTAATCACGGAGAGGACAGTTCACGACACTGGGCTTTTCTTTTGCATCACATATCATTTTTACCGCTCAGACCTCGTGCATCTCGAAGCAAACTGAGTAGTTCCCAGGTTTTCCCAACTGTGCAGGCATTCAATGCGGCTACCAATGCCTAGCAGTGAGAAAAGTACATGCAACTGATGTCATAGGATAGAGAATACAACATTGTTCCCTTTGCAATTCTTCTAGCTTTGCCAAAGGGGGATTTCCATCGGGAAGCTAAAGATATACACAATCAATTGTTCTAAGTATTGTGCCAACTCCGAGTGCAATACTATGAGAATTGCGCCAAGAAGGCATAAAGACCCTTCAAGCGGTGCAAATAGACCTTCAGACGTTGCTGTAACAGTGAATATCAATGCTGAGTGTGATCTGAGTTTAATCTGATGGCAGTGAAACCCATAATTGAATGCTTTTCAAGAGATCTTGTCCCCGAGTATTTTCACGGGCAATAGTGATTTAGAGTCTAGTGTGGTATACACTGCGCCTTCCTGTTTTTTCAAATCCCTCCCTGGTCACCCGAATAGCAGTCTACCTCGTCTACTGTTGCCTATGCATGCAGAGGAAATTATCCCTACATTCTCAACATCAAATATCTATATCGGACTATGCATTCCGAAAGCCCTCACCCTGGCATGACTCCAGTCGTAGGAATTGTTCAGAAACACCAAAAGCATAGGCCTTTGTGGAATCCTCAGCTTCCCCCTGCTAAGAGACGCATTTCCACACCGGCTAGCGAGAGGGATTCTTCTCAAGGAGGGAGTTCCATAGCCTCTATGATCCCTGGTCAGAACTCTACCACCTCATCTTCGCCGAACAACTCTGGCATGGCAGATATGATTTAACGCGTGACAGTAACCCCGTCCGCTACACAGAGACGGTCAATGATTACAACAACCGCCATGCCGGGTACAAGCAATCGTAGCACACCAGCACCTGGAGGAACCTCACAGACAGACTCAATGCATTCAGTTGTATCCAGCCTCGCATCCGGCATTGCTAGCACTCCCACTCCTCTCCGTGGTCTTGAAAACCTGCCTACCCCCATCCTGAATCCAGAAGCCAGTGCGACCATGACAAATCCACTGAGAACGCGAGCTACAGAAAGGAATCAGAGACAGAGGCAGTGGCAATTGCAACCGCAGGTGGTGTCTACACCTCCATCAGTGGTCTCCGGCAGTCGCAGAATCCATCGATTTGGTCACTCAGACATGACGCGTATTGTATTTGCAACGGACAGACTCATGGAGCTCTATATGTGGAACAGATGGCCGTTGATGAGTCCAAGCGACTTGAAGATCGCAAGTTATGCAACCCGACGCGCTGTGAAAGCATTAGCTGAAGCCCCACACTGGCAGATGATAGAGAAGTACTGGAACACCGCTATGCAGCAAAACAACATTTGGTCCATAGCATTTGAGGCATGCACAAAGGAGATCTTGAAAGAGGTATGCTGAGGCGATGGCCCACATTGGATATTACACGCTCCATCCGGTACCAGGTTCGAGCCCAAGTCGACAAAGTTAAATCCCATTTTATTCAATCAGCAAGGGACCATATAGCAGAACCTTATGATCTCCACCACTTTGAATCTGATGCAGAGCGTTTGGAATTCATTGATTCCCTTCTGGCAGACAATAAGTACCTTTTTCCTGTGGTAGAGTGTATGGAAGGTGGTGTACGCGGTCCAAATCAAACGCAGAGAGTGTCGAAAGCTGCTAACGAATGGCCAGCGTCCACTTCACTTCCTGCCAGAAGCAATCCCGGGGTTTATCTACATCAAATTTGATCATCGGCCAAATAACCGCGGTAAACTTGCACTGTGTTGCGCCATGCTCTGCTGGAGTGGCAAAAGAACAAAGGTGTTCATCCAAAAGCTTCCAAGTCAAAGCTGGAAGCGGACAGACCTGATTGCTAGAACTACTTCAACTACAGGAATGACAGTGGTAAGATTGCCTCCTGCTGCGCTGGAACGGGTCGCAAGTTGTTAACCTCGCCTGGTGTTGCACACACGTACACATTCTTGATAAATACCTGGAACACACTACCGGAGAGTTACCAACAGATTGTGTATAAAAACTCTCCTGCGACATTCAAGCGTCAGATTCAACAGGCGGAGAACCCAACGCCTGCCACGGTCATCAGCACGGAAGCAGAGCGTGTTGACAATGCTATTCTTCTTGACTATTTGACCTCCGAGGTGGCGCTTGAGGAGCCTGAGATTGGAAGCACTTACCCAAACATCCCAATAGACAACGATTGTACAAATGACGAACTGCATTCCGGGATGCCAGTGGACTGCGAGGATTATGACTATGAAGGTGACGAAATCGACCAGAGCAATACCATCCCCACCGCCAGCCGGCGACGACAGGCCGCAACTGAATTCGAGAGGTTTGACCAGGGAACGAGTGATGTGGACAGGTACGAGGGTGACCATGGCGACGATGCTGATGCGGATGAGGAGGAAGAATCATCGGAAGCCGATGATGGATTAACGCAGTCTTTGGAGGACTGAGGGTAAAGTACTGGAGAGTGTAAACATTGGACAGTATATTTCAGACCTGTAAAATATGATAATGGAAAAGCAAATGCAACGGCAAGTGATGTATGCGAAGCGAAGACTGTATTGTAATAAGTGAGAAGATCTCAAAGTTAATCATTTATGGGAGAGTGCAGCATCTGATAAATAGCAATAGCGGAGAGGCAAAATGTGGCACTCGGCCAGTGAAAGGCATAATCAGCGCTAGGCATTGGGTAAACAGCTACAACGTAGGTGGAGCCCTGCGAAGAGTGTAACATTCGTGTCGTTCTGATGGCGCGTATACGTCACCACATTCCGGACGGAAAGTTAACGAAGCCTGGGGCTGGGGCGGCGGGCGTAATATACAACGCTACATGTCGCAAGAATAGGTGGCATGCTATAATAGCCGCCGCAAAGGGAGGTACGCAACGCGACCCGTCGCTTGGGCAACAAGTCATGTCTGATTATCCGTCAGAGGGTATGAGGTTCCGTCCGAAACAACCGGATGTTTCTGACGGAAACTTGGTTTGTTGCTGATGAGGTGCTTTTAGGAGCACGTGTGAATACTCTTACACAGTCTGAGAGCATGTTGCTAAGCTCCTGGGGGGGCTGGGAGCATCTGGAAGTACTTAGAAGCACTGGCAAGGGCTACTGCAGTGTCTGAGAGATTTGCAAATGGCTTCTGGACCAAATTACATTTTGCTGATGTGAGATATGCCTTACAAGATGCATCTTTGGATATCCGAAATGTATTACGCGTTGTTGAGTGGTTTTCCAGAGCACCTGAATGCCAATTGTCTCCCACCAAGCTTCAAACTTGATCAAACGGATGCAGTATTCCATCTTGAATCGCTTCTGATCATTTGAGGTTATGCTATAAATCTCTCTCTCCACCTGGTTAGTGACCCGCTCAGTATCAGCCAAGCTCCAGGTGGTGGCTTCTGTCTCAGCATCCGATAGGCGGATGTTAAAATCCAGTTGCTCATTGGCGGTGATGTTGGCCGCACCATAGGCAAGTCTTCAGCGGCAGTTTTCATTCCGGGAAGATCTTTGCCAAATTTTAATCCGGGACCGGATGCCTTTGTCCAGACATCCTGCAGTAGTTGTCGCTCATGACGTTCGAATAATTTATCCAAAAGCTTACTTTTAGCAGGTGTTACCTGATGTATTACGTGCTCGAAACGTTCTTGTGCCTTCAGACTATCAGCATCTGACCAAGTTGTGGCCGCCTGTCGCGCTCTTTTCAGGGGCACTTGAAATTGCCTCTGTTTTGTTGTGGAAACCTCTTCAGCCCCATACACAACAGCCTTCATTGCAGCACAAATTCTATGAATCTCTTGTTTGCACAACTGATGTTATTCCCTTGCCAAGAGGTCATCCACTTTGGCCTTTGCAGACTTCGACATATTCTCTTTTCAAAAAATACCTTTTTTCTTGGTAAAATTGCTTACATGGATTGTCCAGTGCTTTGAGGGATTGATCCAAGTGATTTTGTTGGCTAAGAAGTAGAGAGAATTCACATAATGCCCGCACTACTCCCATTACCATTTCATGAGAGGCTCTTTCGGCCTCAGTTTTCCCATCATCCGTAGAGCAGACAAGAATTGGAGCGCAATTCACTGCCAGTGTTCTGATCATTCCACAATTCTCTTTGCCTTACCAGGTGCCGCTTGTCAATGCATCGAATGGTTTTGGGAACTGCTGGAATCCAGGATATTGTGGCACCGATGTGAATCGATTGTCAAATTCATTCTTGACATATCCAGCTTTCACGTATTTGAGTAGCCAGAGCAGTAAGTCTTCAACTAAAACCAGGAGCAGCTGATGCAATTCAGGAGGCTGCCAAAGGCGATAGATATTGCAGAGAGGGTATTGCAAGAACTGGTTGGAGATTTGGTAGACACCAAGAGTTTGCAGAGCATCAATATGATTGTCCTCAAGCAGCTCCGAGTAAATATGCTGGTCTCTTGAGTTATTGAGTGGTTGAAAAGTTGGATGCCCCATCGGCGCCCTTTTAGGAATTTCACACATCGGGCATGAGCCATATGAGACTTGAGCAATCATGACTTGTTCCAGATAATCCCTGACCCAGGCAGCCAACAGCAGGCAACATTGTCACTGGAATCCATCAGCACAATCCCATTTCAAGCCAGGGCCAGTGATGTCAAGATGCCAAAGTTGAGACAGCACAGTTCCAACTGTGGAATGCCATGCCTCGTCAATGAGATTGGCACCTTTCGGGAGACATGGGATCAGCCTGACATAAATTCAGAGGCGGTGTTTTGGTGTGCAGCGGATATCTTTTCAAATATTACCAAATGTGAGATACAGTGGCCAGGCATGCTGGTCGCCCGACAAATTGGTCCAGTGAGTCTTGTCGGGTGCACATATAACTGGCACAATTGTCACTCTGGCAGGAAGTTGATCATGTGCATCCCACTACCAATCACCTGTGTTCATCATGCTGTGGATTTGACGACCCCCAGAGTCAGCGAGGCGCACCATTTCAAAATCGAGGTGCACCTGAAATGGGAGCTGTGCCAATAGGAACTCGATACATTTGAAAATATCCCTGTAGTACAATGTTCTGACGATATGTGCATCATCTTCAATCCAACTATCATTGGCAAGCACGAAATCAAGTTCAGAGAGCAGCTTTTGTAGGGCATCTGATAATTGGAATGATTCAGTTGTGTAGCTGGCCAGTCCACGCCGGAGATGCTGATCAATCCAGGTGTTCATTTGCTAGCTAAATGACTGAGAATGCTGGAAGTCGTGTACGTATCCGAAATGGATGCCATGGATTCCATTGTTCTGAGCACTTGCAATGCTTGTTGTACAATCCAGTTGCTTTGCCATATGCTTTCTCCCCCGCATTATCCACTCCAACTACCTGTCTATGAACCTTTGACTAGGTTGGATCAGGGGTAAAGGTGAGATCAGGCTACTGATGGTCTATAGGTTCTTCATTGGTAGTATCTTCAGGTGATGGTACACCCGGTATGTCTTGTATGAATCGATCATTAATTGCCAGTTTGTCGATGGCCATTCAGATGCACCTACTGTAGTCAAATGATGATGGCTCAGGGTGATCCCAGCCAGCAGGTGGTAGAACTCTGTTTGGTAATAGCACTTCATTCATTGATATTAGGTGATATTGTTGACAGTGAGCATCAAGTCAGTTCACATTGCATCATTTCCATCAGCAACAACCCTGGTTTCCGTCTGAAAAACCCGGGTGTTCCGGACGGCTCTGACAGCTCTGACAGAACCTCGTACCCTCTGACGGAGAATTACACCCTGCCTGGCGCCCAGGCGACGGGTCGCGTTGCATAGCACAGCACCTGGGAGCGCCAGCGACAAACCTGTGAGCGTCTGCGAGCACCTCGAATCACAGTAGAGCATTCTGGGAAAAACAACATCTGGGAACGCTGCTGGTGCGCCTGGAACTCATAGCTACTACTAATCGTGCAACGATTTTTAAAACTCATGTATTCAGGTTGTATTCTCATCTATGTATCTATTTATCTATATAGCTACCAATCTACAACACAGAGATACACTCCGAGGCCGTGATCGAGTAGGTTTGGAGATGCAATTGGAGATCGATATTGAGTGAACTCAGAGATGCACTGGGAGGCCGTGACCGAGTGAGTTTGGAGATGCACTTGGAGGCCGAGGTTGAGTGAACTCAGAGATGCACTTTGAGGGCGTGATCGAGCCAGTTTGAACATGCAGTTGGAGACCGAGATTGAGTGAACTCAGAGATAAACTGGGAGGCCGTGATCGATCGAGTTTGGAGATGCAGTTGGAGACCGAAATTGAGTGAACTCAGAGATACACTGGGAGGCCGTGATCGAGCGAGTTTGGAGATTCACTTGGAGGCCGAGATTGAGTGAACTCAGAGATACACTGGGAGGCCGTGGTCGAGCGAGTTTGGAGATGCACTTGGAGGCCGAGATTGAGTGAACTGAGAGCTGCACTTGGAGGCCGTGATCGATCGAGTTTGGAGATGCACTGGGAGGCCGTGATCGATCGAGTTTGGAGATGCAGTTGGAGACTGAGATTGAGTGAACTCAGAGATACACTGGGAGGCCGTGATCGAGGGAGTTTGGAGATGCACTTGGAGGCCGTGATCGAGGGAGTTTGGAGATGCACTTAGAGGCCGAGATCGAGTGAACAGAGAGCTGCACTTGGAGGCCGTGATCGAGGGAGTTTGGAGATGCACTTGGAGGGCGAGATCGAGTGAACTGCGAGCTGCACTTGGAGGCCGTGATCGATCGAGTTTGGAGATGCACTGGGAGGCCGTGATCGAGCGAGTTTGGAGATGCACTTGGAGGCCGTGATCGAGCGAGTTTGGAGATGCACTTGTAGCAGGCTATGATCGAGCGAGATTGGAGGAGTACTTGGAGGTGGTCGATCTGGAGGTGGTCGGTGGGAGGCGCGCCAGGTGCTGAGACTCGATTCATCGGTTAGTTAACTCGAAACCGTGTGAATGTGACAAGGTCACTTCAACTTTGAAGCTCTTATGGAGAACTCACTGGTGGCGGTGGATTGGTAGGGAGGTACGCCCGAAGCTGAAGCTACATTCAGGGGTCAACTCGAAATCGTGAGAATGAAGGGACGACAGACAATCTTAGGTGTATGATGTACTCGGTGTATGCTGCACTCAGTGTTAACTCATGATGATGGCATCGAGAGATAGAGAGGAATGACTTAACTTTGTGTTCTTGCGATGATGGTAGAGTTGTGGACAAGAAAGAGGGAGATGGGGGATGAAGATGAGAATGATATGGAGAATACGAGCGGCTATGAGAAATCAGGAGTACGACTTGCCTGATTGGGTTTAGAAGACCCCGTATCGGTGATATTACCCGCCGGATCGGGAATCGTACCTGCCGTATCGGGGATGGTCAATTGACTGGCACACGAAAATTTCTCAAGTGCCAGTTTCTCATGATGATTTCCCCCATCTCCTCTGATCTCTCTCTTTCTTGTGCTCAACTCTACCATCACCTAAGAACACGAAGTTAAGTCATCCCTCTCTATCTCTCCATGCCATAATCATGAGTTAACACCGAGTACAGCATACACCAAGTACAGCATCACCCCAAGATCGACAGTCCAGCTGCTGTCGCACCTCCCTCCAAATCGACCGCCTCCAAGTACTCCTCTAATCTCGCTCCATCATAGCCTGCAAGTGCATCTCCAAACTCGCTCGGTCACAGCCTGAGAGTGCATCTCTGAGTTCACTCGATCTCGGCCTCCAAGTGCATCTCCAAACTCGCTCTATCTTGGCCTCCAAGTGCAGCTCTCAGTTCACTCGATCTCGGCCTCCAAGTGCATCTCCAAACTCCCTCGATCACGGCCTCCAAGTGCAGCTTTCAGTTCACTCGATCTCGGCCTCCAAGTGCATCTCCAAACTAGCTCGATCACGGCCCTCAAGTATATCGTTAAGGAGCGACGGTGGGTATACGGAGATACAGAGGTAACGGAGGTGGAATGAGCGACGCGGAGTATATATTCGGGAGACCCCGGGGTAGATAGATAGACAGCATCTCATTTTCATCTCATCTTGTCATACAACGAAAATACACACTCTATGTTTCCCAACTTTTGGTCTCACTCGCTCTTTGCGAGATTTCGTGGATCCGCCCAATTGCGTGGATCCTTATGCATTGCAATCCCGATGCAAGCGTGTACACAATGAACCCATTCCGACGTATGGTTACAGTTGGCTATAACGCTAGAGTGTTTGTTTAAAGTAGGAGACCGATAGAGCGAGAAGAAATGGCTAAACGGCGATCGGAGGGCGATATGCAACTCGACGCGTGGTATTGACGCCGGGCGCGGAGTAATCCGCCACCGGGCTGTCTCTGATGGCTCTGACGGAGCGCGTCCACTCTGACGCAGCCAGTCCGCCCAGACGGAAATGTTTTTTGCTGATGTCTATTTGCAGATACAGGATTTGACGTGTTACCTACGAGTGTTAACCATATTTGAGATACGCCCTGTGTCCTGACTAATCTCGATGATGCTTTAGAGGGTATGGTTTGTTGCTAGCTTTGAACCTGAGAGAAATTTGTTTGAATGCGAGCTGACTCAGGTTCAGCGTATCACTTTCAAACCCACATCACACCCCACCAAATGTAGAGGAGGGGTTAAACAAAGGCACGTCACAATCAGTTTTCTTCACAAACTAGGATAATATCTATCAAATCCCGCACAATGATATTGCACATTATCTACTGATCATCGGGTGCAGAGAAAGTTTCCTTTGTCATCACTGCGATCAACTTTTAATACTATTCACCACGTGCTACTACGATAGGCCGTATTGTATATGATCTCATTGCGACATTGTGTAGATTATATCTACGCTTGAGCCTCAAGCAGCGAATAACATCACCTTAATTCAATGAATAGATAAGTTTCTTAGCTGGCTGTATGCCCGCTCAATGATCATCCACAACTGATAGGCTGGTACGATGTTGTCTTCAGTAACAATCCTTGACCGGTAGGTGGATCCTAAGGAGACAATGGAGTTTACACAAATATCTCAAAAGGAAGCAATCACTGTTGCCGCTCCACAAACAGGCCTCGAATAGAATGAAGTAGTAGGTTGTAAACACACACGTTGAGGGTGTAATGCCGAGTCATGCTAACCTTCGAACTGGATATAGTTCTTGTTGGTTTCCTGGAGATAATATGTCATTTGCCTTCTTTGCCCTTTACAGTTATGAACCGAACAAAGGTGAGCTTCTATCCAAGATGCAGGTATACAAATTTGAGCATACAACAATGAAAGGCAGGACGTGTGGGTTATGATATATTTTTCTGAGCTGGGTTCCAAGGGATCAAGGGCGAAGTGAAACACCACAGTTCATGGCCAATAACATGGATATAAGATGCCTTCATTCCGCCAAAGATCACTGCTACCTTCAATATTCTCAACGATACTCCACTTCATTCGAAATGACCAATTCAATTGATAATTTGATTACGACCATCTTCTGTTCACATACGATGTCGACGAACGGATCTCCACCCAAGACAACCATCATCGCTCCCATCGGTGGCCTGTTTGGCTCACAACAACACCCAGGTGACGATGTTGGAGCATCAGATAACGATGCTTGATATGCACCGAGCAAAGACACTCAATTCGGGCAACACCCAAATCAATTTCCACCCCCACAGGGGTAGAGATACCCACCTTCGCAGCCTTCATTTGCAGGTAAACCCCAGTTCTACAACCCTGCCCCATTCAACATGACAGCAAGCTCTCAACCGGACTCTGGCGCAACCCATGAATATCCAAGTTATGGGCCACCATGGCAAGGATACGATCTCCCACAAGGAGGTGATGGTGGTCCTCAAATGTTCCCCCTCCAGCAAGTCACCAGACAGGGGCCGTCATCACCAGGCAAATCTCGAGTGTCACCGGCACAGCCTGGAAACAATCCAGTCATTCGGCCGACACCATCCTCCTCTACTCCATACGGCTAACTTCCCAGCGCACCTGGGCGACCCCCCCCATTAGCCTCCCAACGAAACTACTTCAGCCGGCTGTGGCACCACACAGGACATATGTTGCCGGGACTGCGGAGTTGCCCCGATTGGCACAGATTTCATATGAAAAATATGATGTAGATGATGAGAGCGACGATTCGTCGGACTTGTACGGAGCCGAAGGCAAAGCCCAAATCAGCCTGAAGGAAACGGAATTCTCCTTGAAGCAATTTGCAGAAAGGATGGGGCAGCCCAACTTTAGTGCATTCAAAAAGTGGAAGAAAGTATGGGTGGCGGAGTTTCTTGAGAAGAAGCATCAGTCCATCATCCCTGGACAGAACCGTTTGAAACAGCAGTGAAATGGACCCCTGCATGGGGAGACTGATGTTGCAGATTTGTTGGAGACTTTTAAGATCTGGCTGCCGTTGGAAAATTTCGAGAATGCTGAATTGATTTGGCAACAATGGGTTGCGATGTGTTTAAAGCAATGTGTAAGTGAGGTTCAGGAGGCGAGAAAGAAGGGAAGGTGAGGCAACAAGCGACTACTGACGGATTTGGGAGAGCGCGCGGGCAAAAAGGTGAGAGGTAACATCCCAGAGTTGTCAAATACATCTTTCATGGTTATGATACGTTGCGTGCAGAATGGCAACAATGACCAGTCATCCAGCATGCAACTCCGTGCTTCGTATACAGATGTGAGGTGCTGGGAGGAGCTGATTGATTTCATTGAACAAATTTGTGGCCCGAAAGAACCATACTGTCTGACTGCATTATAGAAATTCAACTCGACACAGGAAGAATTGAACGAAGAGGATATGGGATTATACGCACCAGGGCAAATGATGAATGACCCTCCATATGATTAGATTTCATACAACAGTTCCCTTTCTAATGCCTTCAAGTTGAAACTGAGACACAATGTAAAATTATGTTTGTTAGAAATGAAGGCAGCTATAGGGAAGGATATTGCCGAGCACGTAATGAGACCGGCCAAGGTAATCGCCACTACCCTTGTTACTGTTGGTTATGCCGACAGCTAATCACAGTATACTTGGACTTCAGCAAGGATTCAATGGAAATGAAAGAGTGGTGGATGAGGTGACAGGTCGGAAAGAGATTGATAGTATGAATGTAAGTTCTTATTGAGTGAATAGAATTGATTATAGTACACATATTATTAAGTCCAAATGCTTGTCAGTGAAATACCTAGCATCTCGATGAACTTTGGGAGCGCTGGAGTATGAGCCCATCTGCTCAACTGATGTGAGTGCAACTGAAAGAGATAATTGAGGACGAAAAGATGACCGACCAAGGTTCAAGAGTGGTTCAGGAGCAACTGGATGGCGAGGAGGCCCTCGATCCAGATAATACCAGATTAGTTTTGAGCACTGTTCTCAACACAATCAACAATGAGTTTGAACATGAGTGTATTGATGAGACAGTCAGGCTGCTGAATGCCCATTCTATTCGGCAATCAACAGATGATGGTGTTCCAGGAGACAAATATTCAATTCAAGGCCTGCCGGGAACTAAGTTTCTGGTGCAGCAAGTTTGGGCGATCAGGTTCCTCGTGAGGAGATGGGTTTGGGATGCTGATATGCCGGGAGCACTGGTGGCGGATGAAATGGGTCTTGGAAAGACTTTCCCCTCAGTTGCAGCGGCAATGCTTTGCAAATTGGTGACTGAGATAGTTGTAATGGGGTTGCCAGTGTCTATTGTATGGAGGAATACCCTTCAAGAGTGGGTGATTTTGGCGCTCAACGACTTTCCAGGCATTGTCAGTGAAGACCAGGAGTGGTATCCGCTCCAGAGCTTGAATTCTGTGCCCAGCCACCTGTTGGCGATCCAGACAACACCATCCCACGGGCATCCAGCACTTCTATTGGCCAATGAACCAATCTTGGTGGTCACAATGCCCGGAGTGGCAGAGACCTTCAAGACTGTCATCACTGTGACGACACATGGAACCGATTTCAAACTCGTCAACTTCTTGGACGCCGAAAATGTGAATCGTACCTACGAGAATCTAATCACCTGTATTGACGAGCCGTAAAACCAATGGAATATACACCTTGTGTTGTATGATACATTAACATCCAGAGTAAAACCATCAAGCAATGGCCAACTATCACACTGTACATGGAGTTTTGAGATTTTTGATGAGTCTCATCGGCACAAGACGAAAAATAGTGAGCGCTGGCGAATTGCGAAGAATTCGAGAATTGGATCCAAACTTCAAGTCACTGCAACGCCAAGATTGCATTCGCTCTATGACTGGTGTTATCAGGCAATGTGGCTGTTTCCAGGTGTGCCTGAGGATCCAGAGGATGATACTGTGATGGGAATGCTCGTTGCTAATGCACTGGATTCCGCTGTGAAGAGTTTGATGCATGTATTCTGGACTAAAAACCAGGATGCTCAACATGATGTGGCACACTGGATGATCCAAATTGGAAAGCGCTGAACAATGAGGAGGTGGTCAGAACCAAAACTCGCAAATGGGAAACTCCGTGTTCGAACACAGATGGAGAATGCACAACTTGTTGATCTCGAATGGAATGAGGACGAGCAAACTAAACTATAGACCCTTGTGTTAAGATATACTTCATGGGCTGCTTCAGGAGCATGCAGGGTACATAGATGGCAGCTGGCATGTTCCTCATTGGTGTTGGAAGACACCGAGGATCGGAATGTCGTTTCTAAACGATGGTAAGATGAATGGCCACTTGGTACTTGGGTGGATTCTCCGAATTTCAGATGGCTGTGAGACACACTTGTGCCAATACTTGTCATGGAACGTGTGGAATATCCCAGACCTGACAAAGATGAAGCGTCAAACGAGGCGCTCTTTCACGAACCTGAAAGTAATGAATGTGCCTTGTCTAGTTCACCTCCTCCTCCAAAGGTGGTGCTATTTTGTCCTCTGCCACACCAAGTTTGTCATTTGAAGTGGTGGCTCACAAAGTCTCTTGTGTATCATCTGGATATATTCTACATGTATGCAGAAATAGACAATAATGAGAGTATAGAAATGCAGCTAAAATTCCAAATATTCGCCAAATCCCTCTGTATTCGTAACTACACCCAAAGTAGACAGGCGAGGCCTAAATCTCACAGCAGCAAACCATGCGGTAATAACTCAGAAGTTCTGGGTGTTGATTAAGCAGCGGTAGGCATTTACACAGGTTGTCCGACTAGGGCAAAACAGAGTTCCACACAGATGGCTATTGAACACTAGACCCAATGGTTATGATAAAAGAGCAAGTGATCTCCACCAGCCATCTGAAGTGGCTCAAATGAAAGTTCTACGTGGTTTGATGAGCCAACAGAACATCACGACATCAATGATATATCTGATTCTGGAGAGTCGTCAGGACAATAAGAAGTGACTTACGGAGCAAGGAAACTTCATGCCATCAGATGGTAATAATGAACGATAATGCTCAGGGCAGTGAAATCAAGGTACGCCTCTTTCAATATTGAACCAATACAATCTCAGCAACTGATGCCAAATAGGAAAATGGTATGGAGAATAAGGTGCAATCAAGGAGTCATGGAGTATTGGTTAGAGTGCGATTCCATTTCATGTTAGATGATTATAGTGATGAGTATGAGATGCAGTCTATGGGAAACAGACATCCGGTAAACTGAATCATAGCCCGATTTGGATAAACCGATATTTGATGAAATGCAGGTGTGCCAAATTCATGGGGGACAAAGTCAAAATCTGCAGTGCCTGATGTTTTCTACTGAGAATCTGTCGAAGCTGCGCATTTTCATTGTATATTGTTCGTGTGGAATTGTGATGCCAAAATATTTTAACAATATCCGAGTTTTCAGGTGCGCCTAAACCTCCAAGTTTGATTAAAAATATTTGATGCTTCTCTATTTCAGACGCACCGGATACTACAGTCACGAAAGAATTTGCGATATTCACTGAATCAATAATGTTGAATGAGTTTCCGTGAATTGCACAAGAGAATTGCTGTCGACTTCTCGACTCTCCTGAGACAGATGCAGCACACGATATCTCCAATCATCCAGGGATAGAAAGACTGTCTGAGCGACATCCAGTTGATGTATCGTATCCGAAGACACGGCTCGCGTATACCTGGCTTACCCGAAGAATACAGCAGAGCATTTCCTCGTTCAGGAAGGAAGTTCAGGCACACCACCAAGGCAACATCCGGTCGAGTTTAGTGGTCTCAGATTTGACACAGCAAGCATATTCCATTTCGCGGCCAATTTCAACCAGCCGCCACTCATCATTAACATATGCTCCCACTCCAAGGTACGCCTCTGAGCAATTCATTTTGCTCCTTTCCAAGCATATTCTCTTCCTTCCTGAATACTTTCAATCCATGCCTGCCATGTCACACAGAGTGTCATCTTTCAGAGAAGAACCTTTTTGGTGCAGAAGAGGATCATTCCACTCGGCCTAAGCTAATATCTGAATCTATGCTTGATCAGCACGTGATGGCCACCGCTTAAAAGCCATAAATGTTATGCTCCATGTCAACCTATTCTGTGGGGGAAGGTGTCCACCGCACGTTTACCATGGATGCACAGCCCTGGGTGATATGTTACCACACATAACTGGAGTTTGACTAAAAAGGATGTTCAGACCAATACATTTCCAAGATGCTTAAATAGCTCCTGTTGTTCGGGTGCCATAATCGCGCTGCAGCTTGAGAGAGTGAACCTCAACAGACAGTTTGTGCTCAGTGATTTTGCAGATCACCGGCAACTCCCACTCACTTGTATACCACAGTTTCTTGAATAGGCTTAAATTCACAATACTTCAAATGCAGACTGAACTACATTTTGAGTAATATGTATGTTTGGGCTGCCAAAAAACCGTATCTTAATATAGATTATTTGAACCAATTTCCATCAAGAGAGCTCGAAGAGATAGAATCTGAATGCCAGTCTCTGCTCTGCGGCTCAATCGGTGACCGGCAAGCTCCCGCCACCACATATCCTGAATATCTGATGTTTGTGACAAATCAGAAACAGACAATATCTGATTTCCGCCAAAATCCAATCCCAAGAGTACATGAAGAACAAATCGTAAAGAAAGCTCGAGTTAAGAACAGGCAGTTTCTGAGAGTACAAGTAATTGTCAAAGTAAGGCAAGCCTGCAATCCTAGCCATTACATTAGATTGTATCCTGCATGCCGACTCAATGCTCGCTGAACCTCAATAAGGTGGAACTGCATGCTGTTATTTGTCTTTCTGCTGTCAGATGAAGCCTCATGATGCATTAATATTGTTCTTATGCACTGCTTTGAACGCCAATATTTATATTAAGTCAACATTGTAGCATTGAGACTCATAATGAGTTTGTGACTAAATGACGCTGTGTTTACAAAATAGTGTGCACAACATCTTAATGTGAGTGACTATTTATGACCCATTCGCTAACGATCTTGGCATTGACGAGAACTGAAATCGATTATATTACCCCTGAACTTTCATCTTACCTTCACCGCGTTTCTCTATGTTGAATCTCTCCTTTGTAACCCCAAACTCTTCCTCATCTCTTACACTGACTGCATACATATTGTGATTCAGCAGACTCAGACCGCGGAAAGTGAAGTTCTGCACACGACATTGCCTAGTTGACGGCTACCTTTGCTGCAGAATCCTAAAAGAACAGAATTATCATGCCAGTAGTGTGTCCCTCTGACTGGTATACCGCATTCGGAGATTCATAATTATCAACTATCAGCAACACACTCAGTTTGAACCCATGTAACTTCAACTGTTGCTACTCACCAAGGTCCTGACTCTATCCTCCGTCCAAATTCGGCAAGATTCTTCAACTGACCAACAATTCTGTGCCACGCGGTCACCACCCAGATGCTCGAACTACAGGCGTAATGAACTACCTTTCACGGAGTCATACGCAGGGGCGATTATGATCAACCCATTTCTTAGTATTCCATATGCCCAGCCCTGAGAGTTAGTTAGTAATACAACCATGTCAATGTCTCAAGTTCTTCAGGTGCGTCTGGTTTAATTCTAGGTATATTGGTATAAACCAACCTCCAATTATTGAATTGATTGCGTACTTGCACACCAGTGCTAACATTCGGGAATTGGGGGGCATGAATAATCCATCTAACCTGGTACACCTGCCGCTTCCTAACTTACAACAACAAACAAGCATCAAAAATAACAATATGAACCGCAGACATGTCTTCAAAACTCTTTCCAGGTAGGCCTCAAATTGAATCCTGCTCGGCCGAAGGTTACTTTGTGCAGGAATGCCTCGAATTTTGTCCGCCTCGACTGCGTGTTACTTTGTTGCCCTATTCTGCCGTTATTGTTTTAAACTTCGTACTATGTTTACCCTTAGATACTTCTCTCTACATTCCCCAACATTACATCATCAAACATGAAACCTACGGCCAGCCAGGTGAGAAATCACTATTTACAGAAGAATCAAAACTCCCACCTTAAGAGTGCACTTGCATGTGCATTGCAGAAGACAGCCAATCTTCATTGGTGATCAAATGTTTGAACTTCCGATCCAGCCTTCGAGTATAGTGTTGGAGATAGGTAATGTCCATGCTATAATTCTTATCAAGCAGGATGATAACAGTACTGATTGGGTGATCAGCGACAACGAAAGTGAAAACCCTGGAGAGTCCACCTTGTCATCCGATATCGAAGATGACGATTTGGACAACCAGCAGGAGGATCGTCATCTAGACCAGGCCCGCCGTAATGAAACAATACAAACTTCAATGGTTCCACTGCCAAAGAAACCGGGCCATTCAGATACTGTCATTGCATGCACTTTACTTCCAAATCTGCAACATCCAGCCGGGGCCATTGCACCACCATTGCTCAAACTCCAAGAGTCAACCATCAACATATCACACAAGTCTGACATTGTACAGGCACTCCTGTTTCCCAAGGCCAGTAGAGTTCAGAATGTTCCTCAACCAAAGGCCGGTGGTGGTGATCACAACATTCCCCAATACCAAAAGGCTACTTTTGAGATAGTGAAACGGTTCATGGAGGCAATCATATTGACAAGGACCCCCTGGCCAATTATTTCCGATGAGAAGTACTCCATGGTTGACGAAGCTTGGCAACTAGCCATTGAAGCTCAGGATCGTTAGCAGGCATCATCAGGTACTTCTGAATGTGCACCATCTTTGTGTCAATTGCCCAGTGGTCCATCTCTTAAAATCAATCTGCAAACCTGACAAGCTGTAAGGGTATATTCTGTTTTCTACTCCTCGATTGGACTTAGGATGATGCTAAACCCCAAAAATATACATAGTTCAAACTACAGATTAACACCATTCGAGGGTGTTTGGTAGATAGAGCTCGTTGAACTATTGTCCGTTGTTACGGATTGGATGTAGGATCAGCGATTGAACTTCGAATACAGGTTATGGAGCTTCTGTTTGAGCATGCTTATCTGTCGAAGGTCATCGATGATAAGAAAGCATTGTTCATGCCGATGGAAGTGCTTGTCTTAATCTGCCCTGAGTGTTTCTTCACCGCCAATAGCTTGGGGCGACAACCGACCACATTGCAATTCTTTGAACCATTAACACCACAGCCACTAGCCCTTGTGCCTGCAGCTATTCATTGTGCGCTGTGTGAGTATGCCACTGGACAGAAGGTAACAGTTACAATTTCTCAAGATGAATATCGAGGTAAATTTTGCCTTTCCATCGTGACAGAGTGTATCACTGCAGAAGCCATTGCACACATCACAATTACACCTGGTGGGGTTGCTTCATACCCCCCGTCCCCCGCCAATGGTGATCCTCCACTATAATATGCGCTCCTCAATTCCCATTGGCACTCCTCAGTCTGGCATGGTGGTTCAATATTTCATACAGCGCTCCATACTTCCTTTTTTGCCAACGCTCCTCCTGTAGAATGAGCGCTCCTCAATCCCCTTCTCGACCTCGAATAGGAGTGGCTCTATTGCATTCCAGGCTTATTTCCTCTCACCCCATTTGGCGCTGCACAGCATGAATGGGCAGGACCGCTGGATATGCGCTCCTCAAATCCCGTCGGGGCTTCTTGGCCTGGATTTTTGCCCCTCAATTTCATTCTGCGCTCCGCTATCAACATCAGCCCTCCCCTTGCCCACCTCGGACTCCACATCAGGCACTTCTCCTTTCCTGGCGGCGCAACTCGTTTTCCCCCGAATTCATCATATTTGCTTTTCAAACTCCAGTTTGATTCACTGCTAGCTAAGCCCAATTCCAACCTTTTAAATATTACAAATCGAGCCAAACGACATTGGAATTCAATTTCATCCACTCGCCAGCTCCGAATCATTCGGAAATAGAAGTAGCGCTTCCAGCTTCTTTCCGCCGTTGATTAATTGTGTGTTTCTGCGTTTGTCGACCCCGATGACATGGGAGATGTAGTGGATGACATTGAGACAATGTCGGATTGATGCCATTCCGATCGTTTGATTGGTTTATTGTTTCGGTTCTGTCTACTTTCATTTTTGAATCACTCGTCATTTTTGTTGGTTCTCCTTAATATAGCGATGCAAACAATAGAATGTTGAATCAGGTGCTGGGTACTATAGTATGATTTAGAAGTTGATAATGAACAATACTCTATGCATCAAATGTGGAGGGTATTCTTATTGCTCGTGTACTTCCAGAGAATCTCTGATAATCCCTGCAGTCCTTTGAATGAATATCCATAAGATCCCACGCCTCTCTCTGAGTTACCTTGGGATTCCCACATTGGTTGGGCGACAGTCCCAGGTGCTCCCAAACGTTTCACAACCGCTCCAATGGTGCTCCTGTACCAATCATCAGAGATCCCAGTTACTCCGAAGTCCGGCCTGAATGCCCTTTTAGGGTCTGATTCTCTCCTGAAATTGATGCTTCCAAATTTACACTTCGCCTCCTCTCACAAACTCCTGGAGGCTCCCAGTGACTAAAATACATTTTGCTGATGGCGATGAATTTCAGCAGTGGCCGAATCTGAACGCACTTGCCAAGCTTACATCAAAGTTACTGAAAGAGATGATTTAGGATGAAACGAACACTGACAATGGTGGATGAGGGGTTCAGGAGCAAGTGGAGGATGATTGGGAGGTCCTGGATCCAGAAAATGCAAGCTCAATGTTGAGGACAGTTCTCAATATAATTCCCAACGAATTTGAACACAAGTGTCTTGCTGAAGCAGTCAGGGTGTTGAATGCCTATCCGATTCCCCAATCAACAGATGACCGTGTTCTAGGCCACAAGTATTCAATTTTAGGCCTCCCCAGAACTAAGTTTCTGGCGCACCTGGTTCATACCATCAGGTTCATTGTAAGGAGGTGGGTTTGAGACCCTGATATGCCAGGAGCACTGGTGGCAGATGAAATGGGTGTTGGAAAGACTTTCACCTTGGTGGCAGCAGCAATGATTTGCAAACTGCTGACTGAGAAACTTGTAATGGGGTTGCCGCTGTCTATATTGTGGTTGATTACCCTTGAAGAGTGGGTGAATATGGCACAGAACGACTTTCCCAGAATAATCGGTGAAGAATGGGAGTGGTATTCGTTGCAGAGACAGAATTCAGTGACCCGCCTTCTTTCAGAGATACAGACAACTCCACTGCAGCGGCATCCAGTGCTTCCAATTGTCCCAGGAACCAAACGTGGTGGTCACAATGCCCTGAGTAGCCGAAACGTTCAAGAGTGTCATCAACAAGATGACATATGGAACTGAATTCTGACTGGTAAACTTGTTGCATATGGAAAATCCAAATCTCACCCACGAGGATCTTAGCACCAGTATTGACCAGCCAAAATACTGATGGAATATCCGCCATGTTCCATACGATATCATAACATCCAGAGTGAAATGATTATGTAATGGCCAACTCTGATACTGGTAATGGGGTTTTGGGATATTTGATGAGTCCCATCAGTAGCAGACTAAACACAATCTGGGCTGGCAAATTGCAATGAATGCGAGAATTGGATTTAAACTTCAAGTGACTGCAATGCTGGGATTGCATTCACTCTATGACTGGTGTTATCAGACAATGTGGCAGTTTTCATGTGCATCTGAAAATGCAGAGGATGATTCTGTGATGGAAAAGTATGGTGCAGAGGCATTGTTTTCTGCTGTGAAGAGTTTGCTGCATGCTATCCAGACTGGAGATGAAGAAGTTCAACAGGTTGTGGTGCACCGGATAATACAAATTTCCAAGCCTTCAACAATATGGAGGTGGTCGGAATCGAAACTTGCCAATTGAAAACCACTCGTCTGAATACCCAAAGAGAATTCAAACCTGATTGATCTCAAGTGGACTGAGGAAGTGCAAGCACATCTGAAGACCCTGGTGGAGAGGTACACTTCGCAGGGTGCTTCTGGAGCATGGAGGGTTCATAGATGGCGGCTAGCATGTTTTTCTTAGTGTCGGGAGACACAGAGTTCCAGAACAACGCTTGTGGTCAATTGTACTTTGAATGGCCACTTGATCATTGGGTGGATTCTCTGATTTTCTGATTGCTCAGAGGTGCATTTCTGCCAATGCTTGTCAACGAACCTGCAGAGTATCCCGAACCTGCAGAGTATCCCGAACCTGCAGAGTATCCCGAACCTGACTAACACAATGCATTAAGAGAGCAGCTCCTTCTGGAACAAGTGAGACATGAAAATGCTCTCCCCAGTGCACTTCCTACACACAAAGCGGTGGTATTTTGTGCTCTACCTAGCCAAGTTTGTCATTTGAAGTAGTGGCTAACCCAGTACTTTGCGGATCATGTGGATATATTTCACATGTATGCCAAAATAGGCAATGATGAACACACAGAAATGCAGTGAAAATTCCAGGATTCATGAAATCCTTCTCCATTTGTAACCACATCCAAAGTGGGGGGGACAGGTCTAAATCTTACAGCTGCACACCAGGCAGTAATAACTCAGAAATTTTGGGTATTGAATAAGCAGCAGCAGGCATTTGCACGAGTTGTCCAGCTGAGGCAAAACAGAGTTCCACACACAGGATCACTGAATGCCAGACCTGGTGGCAATAATAACCATGCGACTGAGATTCCCCAACCCACTGGAGTGGCCCAAATGCGAGTCCTACACAGCTTGCTGAGTCAACGGAGGATCACGATCTCAATGGTTTACCAGATTCTGGAGCCTCATGAGACCAATGCCAAGCAGCTGACAGAGAATGGAGAGACGTTGCAGTGTAATGAACCATCTATCTTAGAGTGTTAGGATACTTTCATCAACGCATACCGCTTCACACATTCAAGCAACATAATCTTCTTAACTGATACGAATTGTGGAAAACGTCATTTGTCAGGCACACTATACTGCATAAATTGATCCTTTCTCTCTGCAATTTTGGAGTAAATCAAACTTCTGATATTAAAATTATTATGTCTGAAATAAGATTGGCTAGAGTGGGAGTTCATTGGTGTCTTGATTACTATTAATGAGCATTATGAGATGAAGTCAATTAATATGCTATATTACAAGTTCCCATGGCTGACCTATTCCATGATATAAGAAATGAGTTGAATTTTGAGAAACATGCACCAAAGAACTTCAAATATTCCTGATTTGCGAATTCGAGGTGCACTGGAAGCCTGAAGCCACATATGCATTTCGAATGAATCAGCATGAAATAGCATAATTCAACCACTTTTTGGTTCACCAGAGTCACTTCGACATCTGTCATGAGTCTCATTATGACAGATCGCATACTACACATCTGCCAATCCCATTTAGCAATCAGAGAGTTGAGGCTATATTCAGTACTAATGTTGGAGTATGAAACACAGCTCGCTGATTTATGGCAAAGCCGAAGCATTTGCTGGCCTGTAATTGACAATCAGGTTTACCGAATAGTCCTGGCCACATATCATTATGACCAATCAATCACTGAATATATGCCTATCACATTTGGCATCAAGAGAGTCCACGCAAAATTGAGACCCTGTGTCCTCATATTCTTGGCAAAGCCACAGCTGTTTATAACCTGAGGTATAAGTTCTAATGCACTGGAGAATTCTGGGCATATCATTGTGACAGATCTATCACAGCATATTTGCCAATCCCATTTGGCAACTCAAACAGACTAGCCATTATTGGGTACTTGTGTCAGAATATGAGACACAGGCTCAGTTATTAGTGGCAAATCTGCCCCCTTTGCTGGCATATCACTGAAGGTCTGGCATAACTCTGATCTGCATCGCAGACAGTCAGAAGATGAGACACAGCTCAGGTATTCATGACTAAGCAGTAGCGTTTGTTTCCGAGTATTTGGAGGCGTACGATTGATGTTCAGGTACAACTAAAATCTGCCAATCCAGTCCGGAATGAGCATCTTGGATATTCATAAAGCCAACTTGGACAAGCTGCGACTTATAATCGATATATTATTCCAGCCCAGCCTCATCTGAAGAGTGTCAAATATGCCAATGAAGCGCATGTTCCCCAATCTATAGTGCACTTTATATTGTAGTTTGCTTCATTCTCATCATGTTTTCATCGACTTTGAATCAGTGGACACAGTGCACACAGCTCTATCAATGCTCTTCACCATTAGGTGCAGGTGGTACATCCCGCTTCACATTGGCTAATATATCAATCTATGCTTGATCTGTAGGTGAAGGCCACCACTATCATGCGTTGAACTGTCAGCTCCATGTCAACTGTCCATTGGAGGAAGGTTGCCATTGCTCAACTAAACCATAGATGCACAGACCTGGCCAATTAGTAACCCCACTTAACTCGATATTGACTAAGTAGTATGTTTGGACCAATGCTTCCAAATCGTAAAACAGCTTCTGCAAGTTCAGGCTCTGTCAAAAGAGCTACAGCTCAAGAGTGAGAAACTCCAAAGACTGATTCTGCTCAGCGGACTTTGCAAGATAGCTGGCAACTTCTGCTCACCCATGAACCTTACTTACTCAAAGAGGCCTGGGTTCTGAAAGCTTGGAATCAAGACTTAACTGTATTCGGACTAGATGTATATTTGTACAGCCAAATCTCGTATCTGAAAATAGATTATGAGAATCGAATTCCATTGAGAAAAGCTCGAAGAGAGAGCATCTACAAAGCTCATGTTAGGAAAAGACAGCTACAAAGCGTGCAATTATCTGTCAGAGTAAGGCGAGTCTGCAATCCTCAGCCATTGAATTCAACCATTACTATTCAAACTTCAGTGCACCTCAATTCCACAGAACTGCATGCATGCAATCATCATTCCCCTGTCCGCTGTGAGATCGATGTCTCACTACACATTCATGCCATTGAAGTATATAGCTTTCAACCCCAATGTTTATTTTCAATCAACATTGCTGTTGGAAGATTCATAATGAATATGTGATTTAACAGTGTGTGATTTACTAGATACTAGGCCCAAAATCAGAATGTAAGGGAGTATTTATGACCCATTTGTTAGCAGTCATGGCATGGATGAGTGCTTGAATCAATAAGAATACCCCTGCGCGACGCGCAGCCTATAGTCATCCATAGTTGGTCCATAGACATCTGTGCATGGGTCTATGGATGCATTTACGACCGATGGGTCTATGAGTGGACTACCATCGGACTGATCTTGTCTTGTGCGTTCCTGCAGGCTCTATGCATTGGTAGAACGGATATGCGGATATCCGGTGGACATACCGAGCCCTCTATGTTACACTATGACTACTGGTATTTGGCCGCTACGTGTATAGAGAACACTGCACTTCCGCTAGATGGCGGGTGGATATCCTACGATTACACAATGTGTGCGGGGCAAGTACAAGTCGCGCTCATGCTGAATCTATAGGATTAGATCATGCTGCATATAGAAGGATGGATATTTTGTGACAGCACAATGGGCGTGTGGCAGCTACATGTCAAGTCCACACTAAAGCTATGTATGTTCTGAATGGGCATCATATGTTGCTATCGGTATATTCACCGAATTTCCACATGAACTATCGCACAATGGTCAATGGAATTCCAGTGGATCTATGGCACGATGATCATAAAGTTGCGGTAGTCTATGAGGGCTATAGCACAATTTCCAGTGGAGCTATGGTACGATAGTCTCAGAGTTGCAGTAGTCTACGAGAGCTATGGCACGATTTCCAGTGGAGCTATGGTACCATGGTCACAGAGTTGCAGTACTCTACGAGAGCTATGGCACAATTTCCAGTGGAGCTATGGTACCATGGTCACAGAGTTGCCGTAGTCTATGAGAGCTATGGCACAATTTCCAGTGAAGCTATGACACGATGATCATAAACATCCGGTGGCTGGAAGGCAACTACTGAACGATGAAATTCATACTAAGATATAAACTTTCACTAACGAATACCATACTTTTGGCAGCAGGTCAAGTCCAACTTAATTCGCCAAACCGTAACTCCAGACTACAAAATCAAATTCACTTCCTTCGCCAAACTGTAACTCCACACTACAAATCCAAATTGACTTCCTTCGCCAAACCTACAGAAACCATCCTCTCAAACCTTACCGGCAATTCTACCCCAGGTGCCATCCATCCCACTGTAAACTAGTTAGCACAGGGCACATGACCTCGGGTATACTTTCTTATCTTACATATAATGACCATTATTCAGAATCCTCCGGGTGTTGCAGCACCTCTAGAGCCGCTAATTTTTCCTTCATCCTGGTGAGGTTTTCCTTGCATGCCGGAAATGCCGTCAGTTTTGGGGGGCTTATATGTTGAACCGCCTTGCCATTTTGTCTTCTGATATCCAGAACCTTATGTCGTATTAAGGCCATGGCAATGTCTGGCAATTCTAGTGTCGTATACGCGCTATCCCACATCTCCTGATGCCTGTCGTATATCGCTGCGATGGTCAGTTATTGTGCAGCCGCCATTGAAAAGATCACTCACCACTGGCGTTTATCGAGTTAAATTACAGCGCTTGTACAGCCTTGCCAGTGGCAACGTAGATGTGTAGGTGCCACTAGAGAACGGTTGCTATTAGACAGATGAACTCTGGTGACATTTGCGCCAGAAAGGATGAATCTTGAATGCCGAGGGATTTGTTCGCCTTGAAAAAACAGTGGTATATGGCAGTGGCAATGTCGCTGCTAACGTATGGCTCCTTGTGAGTCTGAGGATAAATTATCAGCATTATTTCTACCAGTGGACGTATAATACCTACCTCTACGTCCTTCATCTCAAAGATATATTGTTCATTGTGAAGTAACCAGCGCACCTTACCCTTCTTCTTTGGGGCCTCCATCTCCAGGAGTTGGTAAATTTCTTGGAGTTCAATGCTAATCTGCGAGACTGAGGGGCTTCGCACGGAATAATGAATTCCTCTGATCTGTGGCTGATGTTCAACATTGGTACCAAAGAAAGTCAAGGGGACTTGCATAGGCCACATGTTCAAGTGCCGGTTGTTGGGGGACACTGTCATCGAATTTCCACAATCCGCGGGCGTTTATCTAAGCAGCAGCAGCCATCTAATCCACATCTTCCGGGAAGGGGTTATCGAACAATGTCTTCCACCTGATCGTTATGGAAGTATCTTCTGCAACGTTTCTAACACGTGGATCCTTGAACTGGTCAACACCGCTCAACTTCTGTCCTCATGAAGTCTATTTCACATCCCGAGGTTCTGAATCAGTATCAGCCGCACCACGTTTCTGCTGGGAACTCAGAGGGCATGAATGGAAGGTCACGGGCATCAAGGCCCTTTCGCTAGAATTATAGCTTTGCTAGGAACTAACAGGACCAGATGCCGCCGTTGACAGAGGATTATTCACCGAGGTGATGAAGCGGAGGAGGCCGACGACCATCTCGTGCCTGCTTTCGTTAAGGTGTCCTTTCATCTTTACTGAGCAGCGGTCACCAAGCATCCGGTGGCTGCTGCTGACTTTCGAAGTTTTGTATTAGGAGTGACCGAGTCCCAGAGAAGTTCGTCAGCCATATCTTGGAAATCGTCCTGTACATCTGAGAGTTGGTCGTCTGTTAGTTCGACATCTGGTGGATTCTATCTCACCTCAGCATGCCAACTAGGCCACAGGGTATATGCTTACCAGTGGCTGAGATGAGGACTTGGATGAAGGGCGTAGGGTTCCAGTATACTCATCTTCGCTTCTAGAAGAAGGGATCTCTTTCCCTTCCTCCCTATCTTCCTTTTCCTTGAGCAGTCTCATCGATCCACTGGTGGCATTGGATTTGGCCACAGCATTACTGCTGGATCTCCGAGTGTTTCTTCTCGCCATTTCGAAGCTAATGGATGAGGTGTGGTGAAAGAATAGCAAAATAGGTAGGAGGAGGAAAGGAGAGTGTCCTGCAGAGTGCACGCATCATAGTATATGTATCTAGCTGGGGTCCGGATCTTCCACATCCGTCAGTGATTTTCCATTGAATTCTGCTAGACGAAGATTTTGATCTGGATCTGTATAACCAAAATTCTAATCTCCGTAAATTCGTTCCAGCTGGATGATTCTACTATGCGAACACTTTGATTTCTGTAACCTTAATCCTACTGGATGAAGATTTTGATCTAGATCTCTATAATTGAAATTCTAATCTCTGTAACTTTGTTCTCGCTGGACGAAGACTTTGATCCAGATCTCCATAACCTAAATTCCACTAGGCGAACAGCTAAATCTCCATAACTTTGGTTCCGTAGAACAAAGATTTTGGTCCAGATCTCCGTCACCTAATTTCCGCTCGACGAGCTCTATCTGAATCTCCATACACCTATTTCCACCAGATCAGTGTCACTGGCCACTGGTAGTGATACACAAACCATTGGATAACAATAGGATAAGATTGATATGGAAGAGATATGATATACAGATAGGGTAAGGAAATCCACGTGACGATATCCAAATGACAATAAACAAATAAACAAAATTAAACAGCCAATGGAATACCATCCAAGTAACAGGTAAACAGCCCCAAGATACATGACCGGCAGGAAAACCAAACAAAAACCCACAAAATTCGTTCCAAATGACATCAACCGTGGTTCTTGATACATGACCGGCGGAAAACCAAACAGGGGCCCACCGAATACCATCCAATAATAATAACCCCAGAGACACATGAACCAATTGAAAACCCCAGTCTATACCTGTTACGGGGGTGTATAGCCTAAGTAACTTATTCTAGTATCCGCTGATACCAAGTACTCAGGTTCACAGCCGTGGATCCTATTCTGCGCTAAGGGTCCGTATAACCTCAGCACGGATTCCCTGTAACCTTTGCTGTCGATCGCGCTCGGCTTTTTTTCTGGCTTCATGAAGACGCTTGGTCTTTCGATTCTGTCGCAACTGCTTCTTAGTTTGTGGCAAGGGATTTACCCGATTTAGCCGCCACTGATTTCGAGCTCTACTCGAACTAGCCAGAAACCGTTCTGCATTATCGAGTATGTTATCGAGATGTTGATCCTCCGCAAGGTCTCTAGGCGTAACTGATATTTCTCGCTCGTTATCAATCCGGCCGATCCTATCGGGATGTACTTTTTCCTCGTCCTTCTGATCGTGATTTGTACGAGCAATGAATGTAGCTTTTGATACTGCGTCCGATGTGACGTTCTCCCGACTTTCCAGATTATTGATGTGGATTACTAATCCCTGTTGTAGACCTATAATCGAAGCTATCCACCAGATACTTTGCGCCAGGAAAATGTACTGATTCTCTCTGGCGTAAGAGATAATCTTTTCGAGTGCGTAGACAATAAAGTCGTTGTCGTTCTCCAAGGTAATCGTCATTCACCCGTTATCTGATGTCGTACCGTACGTTGCTTCAAGGTGCGGGGCTGCCGCTACAGAAAGCTAGTAGATTCCAGGTATAGATATAATGGGAATGGGTATCATAAAAACGCAATAATAAATAAGGACATTTCTCCGATGATAGGTATCGTTTCGTCTCTAGCTATTCGAGCTTGTCTTCTTCATTGCCGGTACAATGTGATCTCTCTATAGCCCCTTGGCTTACTCCAACTGGGACTATAATTTAATCCCTCAAATGATAGCCACGTATCTAAGCATCTTACGGCCCGATGCCCGCGCCTTGACTAGTGATGGCCACGTGTCCCTTTGGTTATCGTGTTCATGCATGATATCATATCGGCTCATAAATCAGATCATAACTTCAACTTTGACATGTTGCAAACATCGACGATCAGTAGTTGGAACGCCTGCTCTTCGGAGACATGTCTGCGTTAATTAATCTTCAATGAGATTAATAACTCATAGTCTTACATGGTTAATATCCACTGCTATGCCAACGTAGAACAGAGGGCGCGTTAAACAAAGGGCCGAGAGCCGCTGATTAAACCTTGCAAGTCAAATCAATCTAATCAAAGAATGACCCTTGCTTCTGGCAGATCGCCAAGGCCATAATTCCCTCAGTCGTATTGTGCTCAGGTCTCCGCATTACCGGTATCAACAACACCCGGACGTGTCCCGCATCCCAGAGGCTTCGATACCGGAGAGCCCTTTACTAGCACCACTGCCGTGCACGTACTGTGCAACCGCATAGTACCTGGGAATGAATCTGGTTGAGTACTACCGCTCGGCAGGACCTAGCCCTTTCGATCTGGCCAGTAGTTGCATCATCAAATCAGCAGCCGCAGCACTTTGCTTTCAATGAATCCGCCAAGGCTGCGCTTGCCCAATCGAGACGTGACTAGCATGCCCCCGCTAAAGAGCATACCGCATGGTAACTAAGTACCATTACACTTATAGGAGAGAACCCCTGACAATACCACTAGCCAGAGGAGGTTCATCAACCGGGTGAATGCTGTTGACTGCAGTCAGCAAAGGATCCACCTAACTGAGGCCAGAAGCCTACCTGCATCGGCATCGGGCGCAGCCTACAGCAACACAAGGAGGACATGATTTGGGATATCCTCATCCCACGTAAGTTTGAGCAAAGTTGAGACGTCCTGGTCCTGCTCGATATAGACAATTTTCTCCCGAGGAATGGACTGTGGAGGCCCACCGGACTTCAATATTGGCCCGATGTAGCTCGCACCGGGCCGGCAAAATATACTCGCGTCCTGCAACTTCGGTGCCTGAATAGTACCATGTGACCACCAGATATCCAGAATCTGGATAGTATCTTCGTCATCATTGTGGTATCTGACCCAGCTGGCGACATAAATTGCACAGTGGTGCCAGATCGGCCAACTTTGTGCCACCCAGTTTGCCGGCGGTTGTGATCATCCAAACCCTGCAACCCGCCACCATACAATCCAGCCAGAGTGTCTGCCACGGGAGGTGGGCAAACTGGAAGAGGGCAAACTGGAAGAGCGCAAACCGGAACAGGGCAAACCGGAACAGGGCAAACCGGAACTGGGCAAACCGGAACTGGGCAAACCGGAACTGGGCAAACCGGAACAGGGCAAACTGGAATAGCGCAAACCGGAACAGGGCAAACCAGTACAGGGCAAACCAGTACAGGGCAAACCGGAACAGGGCAAACCGGAAGAAGGCTGACCAGAAGAGGGCAATCCGGAAGAGGGCAAACTGGAAGAGGGCAAACCGGAATAGGGTAAACAGGAGGACTTGCAACGATGGGAGGGCGAACTCCAGGGGTGGGATTGGCTCCGGGAGTAGGATCGACCGCGGGAGTAGGATCGACCGTGCAAGTAGCATCGACAGTGTGAGTGTGAAATGAAGAGTCAGGAGTCAAGGATTCCGGTTGTCCAGAGGGTCCCAGTTGTCCAGATGGTCCAGAGGTCATTGGTTTCTTAGGGGTTGGCCCAGGGGTGTCATTGGTCCTCTTTCTTTCCCGCTGGCTCTTTTTGGCCCACTCCTCCAGGATGTGCATCAGGGCCCACCAGATAGCATCCTCCCTGCGTTGACCATTTACACCTTCGCTACTTCTTGGTTTGGCTCCACTCTTCCAGGCACCACAGAACCAAGTACATATGGCCAATCCAAAGACAACCTTGTCAGTCACCGTCCAGAAGTCTGCTGACCACAAGGGATTCTGCTTTGTCCTGCCAACTTTCCAGCATTCAAGCACTCGAAATCTCTCCTTGGCGTGCCTCCGGGCTGCATCCCATTTTGCCGTGACATCTGCAGATGGCCTCTGGACTATGAGCCATGACGATGTGACTTTAATGGTTGGAAGTGTGCGTTGTGTTGATGTCTAGATGGTCAGTTTCATTTCATTGGCTGGAATCCAGATAGATGACTTACAAGTTCCATCGCCAAGTCTTTTCGAGAGCACATGGGCAACTACTCGAGGGCTCTGGTGTCAACATCCTCAGACAAATTGTCCGCGTCCTTGCTGCCTTGATCATGCCAAACAGGTTCCATTCCTTTACCGGTGTTGGCTGGCATGTCTTGCCCACTGCACATCAAATTGCCATTGCCGTCGTCATCATCATCGGATGGATTGCAGTTCTGAAGCACCATTTGCCGTTCCATATTTTCCAGCCACCGGTGACCCGGTGTCTCCACTGCCCACTAGACGAGATCTTCTCTACACCTAAGTGAGACAATGTTATTGACGTCTTCCCAAGTAGCTGCTCTAGAGTAGATCTTGGCTACCGTGTCAAGTCGAGGGCTATGTTGTGAGAACATATTCAGGGCCTCCGTCACGTCTTCGTGGAACCATTCAGTGCCCTCGACAGTGGTGACGATTGAGAGCCCCCTGGTGTTGTACCATAGTCCTTGAATGAACTGCCGGCAGGTCTTCAACAATCCTTCGTCGACTCCGAGGATGGCTTCTGCCATAACCGGCGGCATGTTATATAGCTCACCTCTTCCGAGAGAGCGGTATCCTTATACGGCGGTGATGTATGTTCCTCTAGATGCCTAATAATACTTACTGGGTAACCATCCACTGTCTCCAGGCTGATATAGGGCATAGAATCATCCTCCTGATCCTCCTCGTCCTCATCCTGGTCATCCTGGTCATCCTGGTCCTTGTCTGTCTCCACCACCAGCTGTTTGTCCTTCGGTTGTTGCTTCGACTGCTGCTCTTGCATCTCATCACTCTCGCCATTATCGGAGCTCGTAATTGCCTTTATTACTTTTGCCATCTGGACATAGATCGAGCCACCAGTTTTGACCTTGGCCAACCCCGGCTTACCCTTCACAGGCCTGCCAGTGTCTTTATTCTCATGGTCCTTCTTCGACTGATGGCATCCAGGTTGTGTGGGGTTCCGTCGCTTCAGTTTATCAGTCAGTGATGCCATGGTATATAGGCTGTATCAAAGTACCCTGCCATGGTAACCCCTGTTCTGATTGTGACCATAATTCGGTGGCGAGTATGATTATGTAGACAGGTTGAGATCGGTAGCTTTAGGGTCAGAGGTCAGAGGTTTGGGTGTCAAATTGGTCTAGAAGTGGAAGAATCAGTCCCATTGGAACATCAGTCGTCTGGGGTGCAAATGTGGAGCGCATGAAGTGTAAGGAAGATGGACGAAATGGGTCCGATGGCTAGAGATAGTCTCTATATATACAACTTCATGAGCAAAATGTAATTCGGTCCGGAAGCCATACGCAAACCTTCCAGACACTCCGGTAGCCCTCGCCAGTGCTTCGAAGTACTTCCATATGCTCCCAGACTCCCCAGGAGCTTTGCAAAGCGCTCCTAGACTCTGCAGGAGCATTCTCACGTGCTCCTCAAAACACCTGCAGTGATGGAGGTGCATTCAGGATGCTACAAAATTCGACGATTAGGATAGTCAAATTTTGGAGCTGCGGAGGCCTCTGCGCAGGTCTGTGGGAGACGTCGAGAGCAGCTATGACCTCTGCACAAGCTCTGCGGGAGACTTGGTGACATCTTCTCACACCAGTGGTTCTTACAGTTTCATAACTGCAAGGCATTTCAACGGTCATATTGGTCTGTTACGTCACAAGATTCGCTACATCATAATATGGCATGTATTATCTAAGTCTCTCTATATATTTACATATGGAGATACAGGGATAATGGAGATGGACTCAGTGACAGGCAGTATATATTTGGAATAGCCCGGGGTAGATAGACATCATCCCAATATACGAAATACACACTCTATCCTTCCCAGCTCTTGGTCCTTTGCACTCATCTAGTGAACTTAGAGATGCACTCCGAGGCCATGATCGAGCGAGTTTCGAGATGCACTTAGAGGCCGTGATCGTGTGAACTTCGAGGCCGTAATCTTGCAAGTTTGAAGATACACTTGGAGGTCGTGATCAATTGAACTTAGAGATACACTCCGAGATAGTGATCGAGCGAGTTTGGAGATGCACTTGGAGGCCGTGATCATGGGATCTTGGAGGCCGGAATCAAGCGAGATTTGAGATACACTTGGAGGCTGTGATAGAGCGAATTTGAAGATGCACTTGGAGGCAGTAATCGAGCGAGTTTGGAGATGCACTCTGAGGCTGTAATCAAGCGAGTTTGGAGATACACATGGAGGCCGTGATCTTGTGAACTCAGAGATGCACTCTGAGATCGTGATCGAGCGAGTTTAGAGACACATTTGGAGGCCATGATGGAGCGAGATTGGAGCAGTATTTGGAGGTGTTCAATCTGGAGGCGGTAGTTTGGGAGGGAGGCGCCACGGGAGCTGAGGCTCTATTCATTGGTTAACTTGTAATTGTGGGAATGTAGAGAATTGAGTACAACATGGTCTGCCAAGAGAAGAGAGACAGGCTGGGAGCGGGAGACAGTCGGTGTTGGGATGATGCAGCACGCGGTGTATGTAGTAGTCAGTGCATGCTGTACTCGGTGTATACCGTACTTGGTGTATGCTGTACTCGGTGTATGCTGTACTCGGTGTATGCTGTACTCGGTGTATGCTGTACTCGGTGTATGCTGTACTCGGTGTATGCTGTACTCGGTGTATGCTGTACTCGGTGTATGCTCCACCTGGCGTTAACTCTCGATCATGGTATGGAGAGATAGAGAGGGATGACGTAGCTTTGTGTTCTTAGGTGATGGTAGAGTTGAGGACGCGAAAGAGAGAGATGAGAGGAGATGGGACAAATCATCATGAGAAACTGGGACTTGAGAGAATTTCGTACGCGAGTCAACTTACCATCACCGATACCGCAGGTATGAGTCCCGATCCAGCGTGTAATAACCCCGATACGAGGTCTTCTATACCCAATCAGGCACCTTGTACCACTGATTTCTGGCATCCGCTCGTATCCTCCACATCTTTCTCATCTTCATCCCCATCGCTCCCTGTCTCGTCCACAACTCTATCATCATCGCAGAACACAAAGTTATGTCATCCCTCTCTATCCCTCCGTGCCATGACCATGACTTGACACCTAGTACAGCGTACACCAAGTACAGCATTCACCGAGTACAGCATTCACGCAACATTGTTTGTCGTCCCTTCATTCTCATGATTACGAGTTGACCCCTGAATGCAGCTTCAGCTCCCGGCGTGCCTCCCTACATGATTGTCTGCCATCAGCCAGCTCTCCATGAGAGATCAAAAGTAAGGTCACCTTGTCACATTCCCTCGGTTGCCAGTTAACGAACTGATGATTAGACTCTCAGCACCCGGCGCGCCGTCCATCAACTGCCTCCAAGTACTTGATCACAGCCTCCAAGTGTATCCCCAAACTCGCTCGAGCATGGCCTCCAAGTACATCTCCAAACTCGCTCGAACACGGCCTCCATGTGAATATCCAGACTCGCTTGATCACGGCCTGCAAGTTCGCACCATTATAGCCTCCAAGTGTATCTCCAAACTCACTCCATCAAGGCCTCCAAGTGCATCTCCAAACTCGCTCGATCACGGCCTACATATGTATCTCCAGGCTCGCACCATTATGGGCTGCAAGTTCGCATCATCACAGCCTCCAAGTGTATGTCCAAACTCGCTCGATCACAATCTCGGAGCGCATCTCTAAGTTCACTCAATCACGACCTCCAAGTGTATCTCCATACTCGCTCTATCACACCCTCCAAGGGAGTCTCCAAACTCGCTCGATTATGGCCTCCAAGTGTATCTCCAAACTGGCTCGATCACGGCCTCGGAGTGTATCTCTGAGTTCACTCGATCATCATTTTCAGGCTCACCTCGAATTGCTCTCAAGCACAGCCTGCAAGTAGTCGAGATATACCATCTGTAGATGGGGGTCACTATATAGATATATAGATCAGAATACGAACTGAATACATGAGTTATAAAACTCATTGCACGATAAGTTGTAGCTATGATTTCCAGGCGCACCTGCAGCGTTGCCAAAGAAGATGTTGTGTTACCCAGATTGCTCTACTGCGATTCGAGGTGCTCCCAGAATTGTCGCCAGCGCTCCCACGTGCTCCCAGGCATGTCGTCGGCACTCCCAGTTACTCTGAAGGCCGGCAGGAATGCCCTCCAAGCGTCTGATACTCACCTGAAATTTACGCATCTAAGTTTACACTCCACATCCTCTCAGACACTCCTGCAGGCTTCCAGTGACTAAAATGGGTTTTGCTGAAGTTGTCAGCTGCGACCGTGGGCATATGGAGAGTAAACTCGATCTATGAGAATTTCCTCCAAACTTCCCAACTTCCATCGGTATACCAGTTCTATATCCCCAGTGGGCCAATGAAACCCACCGGAACTGGCATCTCTAAAGGATATGTTCATAAGATGAGCCGATTGATTGATATCCACATCTTCGGTAGATGCCAGGAGGCCTTTGGTGATCCTCTAGACTCACGACAGTTCATGGTCGTCAACATCCTTTAGAAAAAGAGAAGGTTGTGAACTAGCTGACGTCAGTCTGCCGCGCATGTGCACTCACACCCAGATTTGCCGCCAGTACCCGTAGCTAACCAAGGCAAGCCATCGCCATTCTCCGCCCGCTAGACCTATCTCATCCACTAGGCTCGAGTCTATCGTCAACCATTATATGCATTGTGAAACATTTTATGCATTGTCCAACGGTACATGCATCGTCAAACCTTATATGGATCGTGAAACTTTATGTAAGCAAAGTATAACCAGATCGACCAGATGGCTCTTCTTTGTTCAAGCCGTAAGGGCACGTACACCAGTGTTCGGCCTCATAGGCGTACGTATGGTAATAGGGGATACAGTTGCAAATGTGGATGCGAGTGATGTTAGATGTAGATATATAGGTAAGAATATCGCTAGAGATCTAACGCTCGTGGCAAGCCGACTATGTAGAATGGCCAATACCCAGCCTGCGTCACGTGCTGCTGTTACATTATCCCCCTCTGTGGGTGCAGACCACCTGGGCTGCATAAACCGTACAACAGAAAAGAAAAGGGAGGAAAGTATTATACAATCATGCCGCGTACGTACTCATACCAAATCATAAGTTCCGCTACCGATTGGCACCACTCAGGGAGACCTTTCGGCGGATCCGGCGCATGGAGAAAATCCACCTCCACCTGACTGACTCTGAAGGTGGTAAAAACCCGTGCCAACGCCATTTGTACTGGGCCGAAATCCAAAGAAGAGAAGAAAAGAAAAGAGAGAAACAAGAAACATCCAAAAGTGATACCGTCTGCATATCTTAATGTCCTAACGCATGCTCCATTGACTATCATTCCCATAGTTTGTATCTCGGTATAGGTCTTTGTCAGACTCATCAGGGTGGTAGAGCTTCCGCTCGTGGCTTGGCATCGATGGGAGCTTCCACCGCTCCCATCGTTCATAGCCATCGGTGATCATCGATTGTATACGTCAATTCCATCGTGTGAACTGACATCCCCTTCGTAAACATCTAACACATAAGCTGTTCCAAGGTGGTTATACTTACCCAGTTCTAGCCCGCTAGCGCTGTGTAAGCTCTGTGCAGTGCTTCCGCATGCTCTGTACAGGATATCTTGCAGCCGGTAGTCATCGGTACCCGGCATTGACTCATAGATTCAGCTTGATTCGGTAAGCATCTTTTGAATTCCGCTTCGGTGACCATCCCGTCAACATCATGGTTGCACTCTTGATAGGCGGCTTCAGTCGAATTTTGGTCGACTTCTCGGTACGTGTCTCAGTAGACTGCGTCTTGGTAGGCTTTCAACTTGTCAGTAGGAGTTGACTGGTCTGGCACAGCTATCTCCCTCTTTTGAAAATTTGTTGCTCCGTCGACGACTTCTCCGTCATATTGATTGTCGATTGCCATTGCAGCTCACTACCAGTGTAATTGTGAGTTGGGATTGTAATTGTAAGCTCTGTGATTTGACACGTGATTCGGTTTGGCTTTGGCTTCGTTAAGTTGAGTCTCGACAGAGACGATCGTCAGAATTGGCCAGGGTAATATAAGGAAAAGCTGATCATCAAATAGATCCTGTCTTGACTTCGGACCACGTGAGCTTCCCCTCTTGGCATCGTAACTGTGATTCACATGTAGCACATGTGGTGACCAATCAGGTGTGGCCGAATTGACACTAATTGCATCGGGCGTGGGTGGAATACCATTGATCCATATCAAATACGTAAGCATTACAGTAGGCGGTCATACTCACCGTGATAGAAGCGCACTTCTGGCTCTTGGGAAGCCGCTTTGTACATTGCATTTGCAGATCTCGCCATCTCTTAATTTGGCATTCAGTAGGGTCTTGGTGGACAGCTTCTTGGTGAAAGTCATTCCGACCATAGCTTTGGTGTGTTCTTGGTTGACTTCTGTGTGGCCATCTCTGTAGGCAGCTTTGGTAGAATATCAGTTTGCTTCTCGGTAGTCATTTGGTAGGCCTCTGGTATGGAGCGTTGGCATTCAGCTCGGTATGCTGTTCGGTGATTGTTTCATGATCCTTCATACGCCATTTGGTAAGCGTCTTTGTCGGTGGCTTGGTACGGTAGGGCTCCTGGTAATCCTCTCGATCTCAATGTGTAGTCCTTCAGCAGTGATATTCGCCACTTTGATACCTATGTGATCATCTCTTGGTAGTTATCATGGCGGTCTCTTGTGATGCCATTCAGTAGGCTATTAAGTACGTTCGGTGGTCATATTCAATCTCGTTTGGGACCAATTCGGTAGCAATATCGCAGTCGTTCGGTATGTCATTCAGAACTGCTTCAGTAGCCATATTGCACTGATTCTGGACATTGTTCGGAACTGTTTGGGTAGCCACATTGCAGTCGTTCGGAATCTTGTTCGGAACTGCTTCGCTAGCCATGATTGCACTCGTTCGGATTCTCGTTTGGTATTGATCAGGCTCGTATGACTCATCATCTCTATGCTGCATATGTAGGTACACTTGACATCCATCGTGTGCTGCGTGCACTTATTGTTTCCAATGGCGGGGTGCGCTCGCTGGCTCTCCTCCGGGTATGCTTGCTGATTCATCTGTAGGTGTGCTGCCATCAATTGACTCGGTGCACTTATCGTCGTTCTCTCAGTACACTAGATGATTCCTCCCTACGTACACTTGCTGCTGCTAGCATTCTCAATTGATAAATATATCTCACAGTGCTTCGTTGCTGCACTTCCAGTACAGTAATTGTTTGAGGTAGGGGTTGCAATTCCAGTACGGTCATCCGCCTCTTCGGAAAGTCGTTGCTCTGCCAGCGACTAATCTCATACGGCTTCTTAGGGAATGTCGATTGAAAGGGCTTGATTCGATGTTGATTCTGAAGTTGATTTGTAGTTGTCAATTGCAATCGTAATTGTGCAGCTTGGGATCGCTGAGTCTGAGTCGGGATATCATTCAGGATTATTTTCTCTGCCTTATAACTTTGTAACAAATCTGGCGTTGTAATCTCTGATCTCTGCCATAAGGCTGCTTGATTCAATCTTTTGAATAGTGTCGGGAGTTTGCTTGGTACAGCAAGGCTGCCGGTATGTATAGCTCCATATCGGCTTTCGATTGCTAGTCCTGTAGTTTATTTTTGAAAGTTAAGTTCTTGAAAGGGGGGGAATTTCACAGAACCTCGTGCATATCACAATAGTCAAAAAGACTAATTGTCATCCATCTCCGAGCATCTCCGGGATAGGCATATCGGCGCACGAAAGTCCAATTTCCATTGTCTCAACAATAGCTTTTTTCCTTAATAAAGTAGCCTTCTACAGGGCCGTTGTCTCTCGTATCTGGGACATTATCTCTTGCCCGGGCTTCCAATTGTATATAAGTATTTGGCGCTTCTCAGTGCGCTTCAGTGCTGTGAATTGTCATGTCTGTGGGGATGATCTCCCAACTGCAGGCCCACACGGATTCGTACAGCTCTGAATCTGCTCCATCCGTGTTAGCCAAATGGATGTAAGAAAGGGTGGAAGCTGTTCAAAGGAAAATCTAGGAGCCCGGATTGGAACGGTTCGCCACGATAGTGCCAAGCCCCCTCGTTGAAGTACTCCCTTCGTGTCTCGGCGAGCCGGTAGCAGTCATTCAGAGTTCCCCTGCAGACCACCTTCTGCCACAACTACCGCCGCTGCTCCCTGCTAGCACAATCAGCATCGACCGGGGCTCGTCCCACCTAGTTTTCATGAGGTGACGCCTTCCAACATTGTTGATGCTTCCAGCAGACCAGTGACTCGTCAAATCGTATGGCGAAGGCCGCGACGACCTCATTAGGTCATCGAATCCGGTGGCCACCAAGAACTGAATATACACAGCTGTGGTTGGTTCACAAGCACCGTCTTCAGCACTTCCATCTCCCTGGGGTAGCGAAGTGATAGTCTGCTCATTTCCGTAATTCTCAACCAGCGTGCGCAAATCCAACCACTAGCCTCTAGACCAGTCAATTTCGGGATTCCTAGTTTGGAACCAAGTACGAGATCAGAAGCCATCATCAGTACGAGGACACGTGGTTCGTCAACTGTCACCTAATGTTCAATATATAGACACGAGATTGTTGTCTTCCGACTATCTTAGGCCAACATCATTACCCGGCTATCAAAACCTAAGGTGGCCTGTTCTGATGGCAGACCAAGTCGCCGACGGAGTCTGGGTGCCATGATGAGGCAGGTAGCATGTCGTACTCTAATCAGAGTGAATACAGTATCATTAAAACATATAAACAAACACAAGATTGTTGTTTTCCGACTATCTTACGCCGACATCACATCTGGGTATCAAGACCCAAGGTGGCCAGTTCTGATGGCTGTCCAAGTTGCCGAAGAAGTCTGGGCGCCATGAAGAGGCTGATAGCGCCGCAATCGATAAGAGCTCGAATGCATTGCCTCTCTCCGTGTACGTCTCGAACACAGAGTTCATGAACTGTGTGAGATACAGTAGGTAGGTGGACTTCAATTGTCCAAAACAATTGTGCTCTGAGAAGTCATCATAGTCATCATAGTCATCATAGTCGATCTGTTGAAATGTGTAGGTCTCGGCCGTGAATGCACTTTACGCTGGGCGATGTATAGCCGCTATATGTTCGCTTCCATTGAGGGAAAACTTCTCATTGTGGAGTATCTTGTCCGAATATACATTTTGCTCGGGCAGATATTCGCCGCGGTAAGAGTGCTTCTATCTTTGGCTGATCCTCCTCCATAGGTGAAAGTGGCCGCCGAATGCCTGTGCAGGTGGTGTTCTTCGAGGTTGTTAGAGCTGTAGGTGTACAAGCCAATTGAAGTTGATGCACATTGCTCAATTGGAAGGAGTGTAGTCGTAACTGTGCTGACTTGTAAATCGTCTTTCGACTTTGGCTTACTTCCCGGTATTGCCCATTCAGGCGTAAGACCGCGCGATTGATTGTAGGTTCTCCGACTACTGATCGCACTTGATTGACTCATAGGAATGGTGTTCGAACTGAAATATATCTATTGTATTCAACTTCTCTCATTGACAGGGTCGAATAGTCATGGCTTGTACTCATGACAATTATCGTCTTTGCCGCCAGTGATGCGTCTCATGCGCCAATTAGTCTCTGAACTCATCCTTGGTGCCATGAAGTGGCTCAATTGAATAATGAACGATCAAGATCCGTCCTCGCAGTAGTCATGGCCTTCGTTATCTCGTTTTAAAGGCAGTAATGTCAATTGTTGACTTTATGATGTGGCGCGTCGGGAAAGGGGTAAACTCGCGAAATTCTGTGAACGAAACGTATCCGTTTACTGCAAAAGCAACAATATTGTAAGAGCACATACGCCAGTATTCGGCCTCATAGGCATACATATGGTAATTAGGGATAAGGTTGCAAACCTGGATGCGAGTGATGTTATATGTAGATATATAGGTAAGATTATTGCTAGAGATCTAAGGCTCGTGGCGAGCCGACTATATCGAATGGCCATTACCCGGCCTGCGTCACATGCCGCTGTTACATAAGCATTCCATCATTCAAAGCACGCTCTGACCTCTGACAGATCTCGAGCCCTCTCTCTATAACCACTGCATCAAATGTACCGCCATTGACCCATTCCTCAGCTTTCTTTGTGCAGGAACAGGCAACTTGTCAAGTGAATTCAGCAGACGGACCACAAACACCCTCTAACCATTTCGCAGACCTCGAGCCATGCCAGCAGCATGCAGACCATGGGCAAGCGCCCTAGACGCGCTCGAAGGCCCATATCTTGACTGCATGGTGATGTCTGTCCGCCGGGGACACCTTAAACGCCATCTGCGAATCATCCATCAGGGTCAGCCGCCGCCACCGGCCAGCCATCGACAATGCTACCGGCCGCGTTGATGACTGTACTCACCGCATCGGGAGAGTCCTACAGACACCCCCAAACCTGATCACAGTATCCCGGCCCCTGCACTCAACGAAATTCCAGAGGAAACCGACTCCGAAAACGATGACCTCTGCCAACGCATCCCACAACCCCATTCTCCAGCGCAGGAATCGGATACGGAGGAGGTTGGCCCCGGGGAAACTCTGATGGACAAGGAAAATCCTGAAATTCAAGTACATCCCATTGATTAAAATGTCCTATTTTTATTTTACAAAACTTTCTAGCCAGATAAAAGCAAAGGAAAATAACTTTAAATATTTTGGGCTTAAAATGTTTGACTGTAGTTGTACATCTACTTTTTGAGTGTAAACCCTTACTTTATTTAGAGCCAACTCACATTCTTAAGAAGAACAAAACACTTTTTATCAAGTTGTACATAGGTTCTTCTTTGTGTGCTCCATAATAAACTGCTTGGCATATAATTTTAAAATCCTTAAAATCTTGAACCTTTTTACTTAAAAAATCTACTTTATCAAAAAAAGGTATTAAATAATTGTATAAAATACGTATGTCTTTAATAATAAATAAAACACTGCTTTTACTATTTTTTCTAGCTTTTTGGGTATTTATCCCCATTGCAGATGAATTATTTAGTTTTCAAATTGAATTATCGTCAATCTATTATCATTTATAGACAAAGTAAGGCATTCTTCTTTTAATAAAAAAACTTTAAAGTTTTCAATGTTTGAAAGATCATTTAAAAATAAATCAATAATATTGAAAGATGTATGGCTGGGATGCGCTTCGGTGATGATCCCGATTACAATGAATTCAGAGATCTCATCAATACCCCATGGCAACCCTTTTATTGCACTGAAGACTCCAAACAGGCCATCAGATTCGTTAAAGCCTACTATCCCAAGTCACAAATTGATCGCCACTTCAACGAAGGCGGATGCAAGATTCCTGAGCACTTTTGCTAGACCTCCGGATGGAGGATGTAAAATCAAATCAACGCGATGGATACCCAGCGGCCGAAATGGAGAGAAGCCTCCATCTCCACAGCAAACAGTTGGAGGTTTTTCTGTTTTCGAGACCCGGTAGAATGTGCGCAGTACCTCCTTTACCAACGCCCATATAGAGACCACATGGTCTATGAACTAACCCGGACAGTAGATGCGGAGGGTGATCGGGTGTATTCCGAAATGAATTCGGCTGATTGGTGGTGGGAGACGCAGAATAGACTTCCTCCAGTGGCAACAATTGTTCCACTGATCTGTAGATTGGACAAGACGCAGCTCACGGACTTCTCCGGCGACAAGAAAGCTCAGCCGATCTACCTGACCATTGGGAATATCCATTCCTCTTTACAGAACAAATACAGCAACCTCACGCAAATTGTGCTTACCTTCCTACCGGCGCCGGTAAAATTCCAAGACAATTCTGCATCTGGTGACCGAGCCCACAGAGATATAAACCAGCAGGTGCTGTGTGATAACCCAAAGATAGTGCTGGAGCCGATCACCTGATTTCCTGAGGGAGGAGACATCAATTCCAGTGCTCTGTGGCCTTGTTCTGACGGCAAAATGCGACGTTGCTGGCCAATTCTGGCGTCTTAGCTAGTGGATCACATTGAGCATGCCAACATTATAGGCTCCAAGTACAATACTTACCCTAAGTGCCAAGCTCCCAAGAATGAACTGGGGTCACTTATTCTTCCGCCGGACTTGGAATCCCACCGGCGAAAGTCAGCAGCCTTCCAGCAGAAATGTCGGCAGTACCAGAATGCCAAAACTGCTAGCGACCGTCAGGCTATCAAGATCACAGATGGCTGGTTCGAGTCCATCAGTGCGAGGCCGGTCCCTTGTATCTTTTGGTATCTTCCGCTTGTCGAAGCCTATGATCTCCACCGGCCTGAAATCCTCCATAACATATACGTTTGCATATTCAATCACCTTATGACCTGAATCGAGGGCTTCCTACAATGCCACAGGAAAGCCACGGTATTTGATGAGATCTGGGCTGGCATTCCTCCATACCCTAATTTCTATCACTGTGGCAAAGCCTACAGGCAAATTTTGCAGTGGGGCGGTGAAGATATGTGGAATTTCGGTCAAATCATCCACCTGGCATTGGCAGCAGCAGTGCACGCCCCACTGCCCCATCACCGAGCGGTGTTCCAGAGAGCATTCACCTGCGTTCGGTCACTGGTTTACTGGAGTCTTGTGGTACAATACCGAACCCACACAACTGAGACTCTCAACTGTCTAGCGGACTATTTAGAGGAGTTCCATCCAACAGAGTACGTTTTTACCACCTACCGGACGTCAAAGGCCACAGACAGCATTGCCCATGAATGCATGAAGGACCTAAAGATTCAACTCAAGGCCGAACATGCCATCAAGGATGAAGAAAAAGGCGAATGCGGAGAAGCTCTTTCCCGCTCCTAGAACGATAACCGAAAGGCAGAGGACAAAAAGCGCCTACAGGAAGTCTACAATTCAACAGTACATGAACGTACCAGCTTCGACTTCGTCAAAATTCACCGCATGCTGCATTATGAGAAATCAGTTAAGCGCTTTGGACTCTTAGTCAAAGACAGCACCGAACACAGGAAATGAACCATCCAACAATGTGAATAGGCCCTTATCGCCAGTCAAATCACCACTTTCGGTACGAACGGCAGATTTTCAACGACTACGTGCACATCCATGTTCTCCAGATGCGGTGCCTTCACCTCCGGCGGCTGGCTAAGGAATGCCACTGAACCCAGGAAATCCAGGAGGCACTTCAGTTATATCAACCAAAGGATCAAATTGTTGTTAACAAATGCAACCGTAAGCAAGTGCCAATACCGGAGAATTTACCTCTCAGCTTCCACGAGGATGAGGGAATTATCCAAGTCCGTGGCCTGCGATCCCCCAGACGAAAGGGCTTCTTTGTCAAGAATGAGTGTCTTCCAATGTACAACTTTCCACTCGTAGAATACATATATCAATACAATAGATACGACCTTCATATACCCACTGCTGATAGAAGGAGTATTGGCGGGATGCGTGCTACCCAATTGAACCTACTTGTTGTTCCGGTGGCCAACTTCCAGTCCTTTGGCAGTCGTGATTCCACTGCCCATAATTTGCGCTGCATGGACCACAAATCGTTTCACAATGCTGAGTCTCGGAACGCCTTTGTGTGGTTCCGGGTAGATGAGCCGCCAAAAGGTGATGTAAGGGACTTCCAACCGGCACAACTTTTGAGGATTCTACGGCTACGGGATGGCCTAAGGAAGAGATGCACTGTTCCTTTGCGGGAGCTCCAGCTTGAAAACCAAGGTGTTTGTCTGCCTTCCAATGGGCTGCTAAGAGTCTCCAACACCGTTTTCCGTCAAAACCAGGCCCACCTTGTCGTAGTTACTATCAAGTGCGTATGGGCGGCCGCGCACCTGATTCGCATCCCCAGTACCAGACACTACTATGTCAGTAATACTATCCATCTAGTCATGGTCAATTGTTTCTGGCCCAAACCACCGGAAGCTGAAGAAGACATGCAGATTGACACTGACGCTGCAAGGCCAAAGGCATACCGTAGAAACCGAATTGCCAGTGTTGACGAGGACGAAGAGGACGAGGAAGAGGAGGAGGAGGAGGTCGAGGAGGAGGTCGACAATGAAGAGTACGAAAAGGTACAGTCTCCACAGGTCGTCAAGTGTCCTATAGCGCTGACCCTCTCGCGTTTCATGGCTCGCTCTGTATAAATCCTGCCAGAGGTAACAGGCCTCCGACTCACCCACGATCCATAGCTCGATATGTAGAAATTACTTGATCAGCGGCATCAGTTCTGGTTCTTCCGCGATCCATAGCTTCATAGGTAGAAAATACTTGACCAGAGCCATCAGTCCTGGCTCTCCTGCAATCCATAGCACGATATGTAGAAAATACTTGACCAGAGGCATCATTCCTCCGGCTCTCCCATGTTCCATAGCATTACATGTCAAGAAAAACTGGCCCCAGGCATCAGGTCTCTGGCTCTCCCGTGTCTCATAGAATCTAGCGTAATTTCTAGTCATCATGTACAATTGATATTATACTGTCCGCATTCACGCGCAAGTCCTTGGGACTTCATAGTACCACACGTCAAATATGCTATGGATTACTGGCCCACCGACAGCTTTTCTATGAGTTACACGTCGCTTAAGGTCATTTTTCCCGGTGTGGTACCTTACCATTCTTTCTCGACACCTGTATCTCTTCTTTGTGAACTCAATTTTCTCCCTCCTCTATTAACTGCAACACCTTTCTGAAGGATATTCTGCTGACATGGTCCAGATCAACACATCAAAGAGAAGTGATGCTTACAATATTGCTTTATCGACCACTAACTTAGCTACACTATCCAAATATAATATCATATCGCTACAATATGTTTCTCTGTTCTGCTGGACATATCACATTTACAGATACCTCATACGGAGATTTGTAATTCTCCTCAAACAATAACAACCTCAAGTATGACCCCTTGCAATTCAGTTGTCACTCACAAGGTCCCAAATCTATCGAGTACTACAGATTGTCAATGCTTCACTGATTCTATGCCATGCGGTCACCTCAAACGCTCGAACTTTCACGCATAATGACTATGTTTGGAGGGGTCATATGCAGGGGAGCATGTTTTCATTCAGGTACTGAGTGGTCAATTTGTGGCTAGCACCAAGGGCTAGTTAATGTCAGGAGTTTTATTATCTATGTGCGTTGGCTTTAGCCTACCTCCAATTCTTGCATCCTTACAGAGGGTTGTTGATAGGAGTTGTTAACATTCAGCAGTAGGAATCCATCTATTCTGGCACACCTGACAACTTCCGAGATTGCACCTCTAGACTACCATTATTCATATCAATATGAACCATTCAAGTCATCTCTCCAGAACATTTTCATGGCACACCTCAAATTGCATCCTCCATGGGAATGTGCAAATTCTTGCTTCGTTTCTCCCGTTATTGCATTGCAGTGAATCTTATATTTCTTGCTTATACACTGTCTCCCACATTCCCCGACTTTCTATCTTTAATACAGCAAATGGGACCTACATGCAGCCATATGAGGAATTATTGTTTTCAGAAGGATCATGAAGCACACCTAGAGAAAGCACATGCATTCAAGAACGCTGCCAATCTGCATTGTCGATCGAATGTTTGCCATCCAATGAGTGATTACAACATGTCGGGGTAACCCGCCAGCGGTCTGCGCTTGGACCTGAAGACAATTTCGATTTATTTCCAGACCGGTCCAAATACCCAATCCACGTTGTCTCGAGGCGGTTGCTACCTGGAGCAGACATAAACCCGCAGGATTTTGGCCGGGTTGTACCCTGATCATCGTTCTGTTTTACAGTTCCTGCAACATTCACTCCAACTGAGTATCACAGTGTACATCGTATCATGTCATGATCAATCTGTAGATTGTGAAGTTTTTGTAGTGCTTCAACCTGCCGCTTTCAGATATGTGATCGGACCAATATTTGTTGAATCACTTTGAAATAACACCACATTTTATGCGAAACTCATGGGTTTTCGATAGTGACTCCACCAATATTGGTCCAATCGCAAATCAGACACCGGGAGGTGAAAGAGCGGCTAAAAATGCACAATATACATATTGATCATGTCATGATACAATCAGAACTCAGATACTGAATTGCAGCCCAAATTGTAAACTTCATATGCCGGGTGTTTGTTAGATACACTGGCCCCCTTTCCAATGGTCCAGGATTTTCGTATTGTAAGACCCGTTGCCACAGTCCGGTTTGGGGTGGAGCTGGACTCAGAATGGACCCAGGTATTTGGATGCATTGCTAACACTACTGCCATTTATATGCCTTCGTGCATCATATTACGGATGATCAACATCCCCAATTTCACAAATCATTCAGAATGAAGAGAGCAACTAGGAGAATGGTGATGACCAAAGTGAGGACACCGGAGTGTCCACCTTATCATCTGACAATGTACAAGACAATTTGGACCATAAACAGAAGCACCTTGATTTAGGCCAGGTGCACCAGATCAAGTCGTTACGACCTACAAGGTTTCCACTGCCAAAGAAATGGAGCCATGCTGATACAGTCATTGCACGTTCTCTGCTTCCAAATTCTCGAAATCCACTGGCATTCATGGCACCACCACTGCTCAATCTCCGAAAGTCAACCCTCCTTGACAAATTCTCTGAGTTTGACCACACGCCATCCGGCTGGGCACTGGTGCTACCCACCAAGTCTAGTGGGGATCAGAATGCGCCACGACCCTAGGCAAGTGGTGATCCAAAGGTTGCCCAACACCAAAAGGCTACTTTTGTAGTAGCGAAAAAGTTCATGGAGGCAATCATATTTACAATGAATCCTTGGCCAACATTATCAGAAGACAAGTACTCAATAGTTGAAAATGCTTGGAAACTAGCCATTAAATCCCAGGATTGTCAGCGGCCATTAGCAGGTGCTCTTCTAGGTACACTGTTGGTGTGTCAATTGCCCAGTGGTCTATCTCTCAAAATCAATCAACAAACACGAGAAGTTGTAAGTCTTGAATTCTGTCTAATGCTCCTCTATCAGACTTATGGATATCGACTACCCCCGAACATAGACATAGTTAAAACTGAAGATTAGTACCATTTGAGGATGGTTAGCAGATGGGGCACTTTGAACTGTTGTTTGTAGGTACCAGTTGGATTTGGGCTGTGAGACTGAGCTTCAGATCCAGGATAAGGAGCTCCCGTTTGACAATGCTTACCTTTCCAAGCTCATCAATGATAAGCAATCGTGGTTCACCCGAATGGAAGTGCTTAATCTATTATACCAACAATTTTTCTTCACCTCCAATCCCTTGGGGCACCAGCCTACAACAATCTAGTATGTCGGACCTCTTGCTCCACAGACTTCAGCATTGGCAGTCACAGATATTGATTCTGCGCTGCCTGAATATTACAGCGGAAAGAATTACGCGGTAATGTGTTCTCAAGATGAATATCGAGGTACATTTGGCCTATCTCATGTGATAAATTGTACTCTGGAAGCCATTGCATTTTCAATCACACATTAGAGGGCCACATCGTACCACCACCCCCCCCCCCCCCTCCCCTCCCTGCGAAGCTACTCGATTCTCGTTGGTGCGTATCAATGTTCGTAGAAGCCACTCAATTCTTGTCAATGCTTAACAATGTTTGTCGACTTTCTTCAATCCTCGTCGGTACACCTCAGCCTACATTGAATGTCTTCAATTTCATTCAACAGTCAATTCCTCCTCTTTCGGCACTCCTTCATCCTCTCCATCTGGATTGGCACTCCTCCATCCCATTCCACACAGTATCCCCCCCCCTATCTTGTACTCATCAGCCTGGGATGGGAGATCCTGAATTCCCACCAGGGTTCCAATAATGTATTCCGCACTCCTTACCCACCACCTTGCGGCATCCATCTCCTGGTATAGCACTCCTGAATCCCAATCTGTGCACCTCTGCCTTGATTGGTGCTTCTCTCTTTTATTCTACACACCTTGGCCCCCCCCACCCCCCTCTCGATACTCCTCAGCTTGGATTTGGTCCTCTTCGTTTCCATTTTTCATCTGAATGTATCATTGTCTTTCACACCCCCATTTAGATTCGCAGGTAGCTAACAGCTCATTACAGAGGTTTTGCAGCGCTGTGCTATATCGATGTGGTGCTATTTACAACGGCGTGCGGGGTGTAAATCAGAAGCCGAAATTTTGAAGTTTTGCAAAAAAAAAAGTCGTACTATTCCAACATCACCTGTAAAGTTCTTTCCATACCGCTCATCACCAACTGTCGCGATGCAAGGTCAGGACCATGAATCAGGGGTAGTAGTGGTCCTTCTGATTGCAGTTCTTGTTGCACATAACTGCCAACAGCGGGGTCGCATGCGCACACAGGAGGATGAACTTGATCACGCACTTCACCACCTGCACAACTACTATAAGCCCACTATTTCCTACATTCGCCAGCACCAGTGGACAATCCAGAACCCGGGGAACACTTCTTTCATGATGATCAAGACTTTATTGAGTATCTAAGGTAGTAATCCCTGGCAATTCCCTGCAGGATAGTAGAAGTGTTGTAAGTCTGAGCTTTACTGACGAGGTTCTTAATTAAGGTTCAGCAAGGTACAGCTGCGAAGAATTCTGTCAGTACTGGATCTCGAAAGCATAGAATGGACTGCAAGGAACCGACCATCTCCAGAATTCGCACTTTGCCTTCTACTACACCGCTTGTCCGCAGCAGGGTCCCGGTTCAAAAATGAAATAAAAATCTTTGGCTACTCACGAAGCTATCTGTCACTGGTGTTTAATGATACCCTGCTACATTTGGGTCGGCGCTTTAAGAAGCTACTATACTGGGATGAGGGTAGACTGACCGCAGTGAAAATTGAAGAATATGCGCAGGCTGTGGAAGCATTTGCTGGTGCACGCGGTGTGTGGGGTTTTATTGATGGCACAATGCGACCCTTTTGCCGTCCTGGGGACAATCAACAAGACTACTACAGTGGTCATAAGAAGCATCATGGATTTCAGTTCCAGTGTATTATGACACCCGATGGGTTGATGTCTAGCCTCCATGGACCGTATATGGGACCTACCGGGGATTGGGTGTTGTGGAATGACTCAGACCTAGAATCAAAGCTGCGGGAACTACTTGGGGATGAAGAAGGGGTCGCACGATACTACCTTTATGGGGATTTAACCTACTGGCCTGCGTTTGGAATCATGGGACCATATCGTCCTCAAGGAAATGGCATAGAACTTTCCCGAGCTGAGCAAGCAGCAAATGTAACTATGTCAAGTGTTCACATCGTGGTAGAGTGGGGATTTGGTCTCAATGTAAACTATTGGGGTATAAATAATTATAAACGGGGTTCAAAGATAGGCTCCTCTCCAGTTGCATTATATTATAAAATCTCGACACTGTTTACGAACTTTCACACCTGTCTTCATGGGCGGAATCTTGTATCAGATAAGTTTCATTTGGAACCTCCAACATTGGAGGAGTATGTGAATAGTATTCTGTAATTGAGATCTCTCAAGTGTACTTCAAACTGGGCTAGATAGCTAGTGCAGCTTCATCAAGGACAATAAAAGATCTAGTTTATGGGAATTCTCATCAGTAGAGAGCTGTAGCCTAAGCCCTTGGTATTTGTCCCTCGTACCTCCTCCCATACCTCTCGTACCTCTTTCTGAGTCGTAAGCATTTCATTCTCCGTTTTTAACATACGCATCTCATGATCTGTCGCGGACCCTGAGACTGCCAGTGATGCAGCCTGACCCTGCGGTACTTTCCTGTTCATGAGATATTCCGCAAGTTTCTTCACAACACTGGTCGTGTCTTGTTCCTTGGTAATATAGATCTTATCAAGATTCTCCTTACGGTCTTTAAGCTTTCGCTTTTTATCCCTACGCAGTTGCGCTTCCTGTCCCTTCGTCATTGGTACAGGTTCACCCTGCCCTGACCCCGTCCACCCAATGTCCTCATCATCAGTTTCATTACCCAGGGCAGCAGCAGATTCCACAAAGATCCGCTTGTTTGACTGAGGCAGTAACATGTTCTCTTGATCCATCTTAGTCTTGTGTGCTTGAACATCCTTTGCTGAGGTAGCTGCTGCCCGTACACTATCCTTTGTTGCATCTGCCAGCTCCACCCAGGTACTCCACAAATGCAAAGCCTGATGCATATCAGTATCAGCATGTGCATTTCCGGAGCTTTTTTCATCCTAGCGAGGTCATTATTATTACTGCCTGCCATCCTGAGGCATCGGAGTTTCCATACCAAGTTCATTTCCATTTTATATTTCTTAAGCAATGCAGTAACAACTGTTCTAGCATTTGCCATGTTTGTTCCCTTCATCCTGTTGAATTGTACTGTTCGCTTAAGCCAGTATTCCTCCTTTGGCCCTAGATACTCCTCTCCATGTGCGACACACAAGCGGACCAGTTGTTGCTTGTCACCATCTGTGAGCCTCGCTCTTGTCTCTGCTACAGCAACTGAAGGCAGTGCACCTGGCGGGGCTGTGAATATTCCTCGCAACGGTACAATGTCAGATAGTACAGGGGCCCCAGACACCCATAGTTCTGGCTGTGGTGAACAGAGTACCTGGTCCACTCCTGGTGTGCAAATAACACTTGGAGCTAGACCTACTGCAAGCTGAGCAGGGTGAACCGGCAGGTAAAATACTGGGGGACTCTGTCCCGCTTGTGTTGATGGAGTCGCAGTACACATAGTGTCGTAAAGTGAGAATTTCGATATTTCTTGGCGGTCAGTTTTTGAGATCGCGGCTATCTTCTCCTGATTGTTAGCTTCAATTTGACACTATGCACAGCTTATTTGGAGTTGATTTCACCGAGAGAGAGTAATTTGCGTGGTGGCGGTTGTCGAGAGGGATGCTGGAGGTGCGGGGTTGCAACTTCTACGTACATCACCACTGCTCAGGAGCTGGATATACACAGCTTTCTCACTCTAACCTAAGGTAGCAGCATGTTGTGGAGTTAAGAACAATAACAAATCACTGTGGTATATAGCACAAAAATTCTGAATGCCGTGCAAAAATCATCACATCAATAACTGCACTAGCTTCATCCCTACAGCAACTGGCATTGTTGCTGTCGCTACACCACAGAAATAACACGACATATTTTTGCAAAACCTCTCTATTACACGATTGTTAGATCTTACAAATTGAGCCAAATGACTTTGAAATTCCATTTCATCCCCTTGCCCAGAACAAATAACCAGCAAATCCAAAGAGCGCTTCCATCTTGTTTGCGCCGTTGATGAATTGTGTGTTTCTATTTTCCGTGGCCCTGATGAGAATGGAGATGTAGTGGATGACATTGACACCTGGTTGGATTGATATCGTTCGATAGCTTCGTCGGATTATTGTTTCTGTATACCAGCATTTGTGTTTGAATCACTCGCATTTTTTTTTCGTATCCTGAATGTTGCAAGGCATAAATTATGATGTTGATGAAGATGACAGCTAGTATGATTCAGAAGTGATAATGAACAATAATCCCTGAATCATATTCGCTGTTCAGGGAAATTGATTGCTCATGTACATCACAAGAGTCTTGGATGACGCCTGCAGTCCTCCAAATGATTATGCATAAGATCCCAGGCATCTCTCAGAGTTTGTTTGTGATTCCCGCTTTGGTTAGGCGACACATCAAAGTGCACCCAAAGTTCTCTCCGGCGCTCTGACATGGCCGAAACTTATCACAAACCCTCCCATGGTACTCTTGTAGCAGACATCAGAGATTCCAGTGACTCCAGTACCAGTCATCAGAGATCCCACTTACTCTGGAAGCCAGTTGGAATGCCTTCCTACGGTCTGACACTCTACTGAAATTAATGCTTCTTAGTATACACTCCACATTCTATCGGACTCTGCTGTAGCCTTCCAGAGACCAAAATACATTTTGCTGATGTACCATCAGCCAGCCACCATGTGACCTGCTGGCAACGAGTGTCGAGGACTCTGAAAGATGGAAAGTCAACCGGATCCTCCAGTCCAAATGACACTACAGGAAGCCCCATTATCTCGTGCACTGAGTGGGTTACAGTTACATACAAAGTAGCTGGGAACCAACAGGGAATCTCAGGAATTTGCATGAATCGGTCAGTGAGTTTCACCAAGAGCATCTAAGGATGCCTCCATGATAATTGGACTTGGAGGACAGAGATTAGACGTTTCATTATGGAGATTATACTTCGCTTACATTTTTGTGATTCATTGGCTGGTATACATGGTGTGGGCATGGGCTCCGACCTTCTACCACTGGAGGTGGAGTTTCCCGGTGCACCGAATCTGATGTGAGCCTACTCATACATCACTGATCAGCTATGAGATTTATTAAGTCCTCTGGAAGCTAACGCATTGGTTCTGTTACATGTTGTGTGGTGAATTTCCTTATATATGCAGGTATAGTTTTGGCAACGGTTCCAACCTGCTTAAACGCTTCTGAGTTAATGTTCCAACCGGAACAGACCAATTGCAATGGGTTTTACCACATCACACACCTGGACCATTGGGTTTTGGCCATATCCCACTTGACCACCCAGCTCTTTAAGCACAACATTTTAGTTTTGATTAACTTTTTGAGTACTTATTGTATTGTGACATTATCAATACGTAGATTGTGGAGTTTTATCCAGTTTTTCATTTCCCAGTTACTGATTTGCGATCTGACTAATGATTGTTCAGTCACTATTGAAAACAGCCGAAAATTGCAAAAAAAATGTAGCCTCATTGCCCAGCAACACAGTAAATACTGGTTGGATCGCCAATTTTTAAGCGGGAGGTGAAATAGTGGCTAACCCTATATAATCTGCATATTGATCATGTCATGATACAATCAGAACCCAAAAACTTAATTGCAGACACAGTTCAACCAAAGTTGTAGAAATCATAAAATGGAATCACAGTCTGATTCCAACCAACCCAACAACCTGTGGGGTTATGCCCACTCTTGATAATAATGCGGAGCTGTTTACCAGGGGCGGGTCCCTTGAAAGTCCCAGTATCAGCTAGGGGCTTCGGGTTTGGTTTGCACCCGAACCACGGTCAGGTGATCCAGAACTGTTGGTAAAAGTTCCTATATAGTAGCCAAGGGGTCTGCTGCGAATGGGGGGGATGATGTAATAGCATTCCGAATTAGGTTCTCACCAATGGCACCAGATGTGTCCAGGGCCAGCTAATAGCAATCTTCTCAAGACGACGCATGATCTCTCTGAAATTGCCAGCAATATTCTTACCTATCAACTCCTGTTTTCTTTCCACAATGAGGTGTGCAACTGAATCTTCCCATGTAATCTCATTTGCAGTAATATACAGATATATGGCCCTACAGAAATGATGTCTTATCAAGCAGTTAGATTGTTATATAGAGGTTTTAGCTGCAACATATTTTTTAAGTCAACATAGTAGTAGTAATCTCATGTTGAATTTGTGATCTAACAAATTGCGTATTGCTAGATATTAGCCCAAAAGCTGAATGTGAGACGCTATTCTAGACCCAGCTGTTTGCATTCTTGGTATGAATAGAAGCTTAGAATAGTCAGATTACCTCTGAATTATCAGCATACCTTACGATTCTTTCTCACTGCATGACTCTCTCCCGTGTAGACCAGATTTCTCACCCTTCACTGTTGACTGCAATATTGTTGAGATTGTGTTCTGCAGACAAAACTTGATATTTGCATCTAAGTGAAGTATTGCCTACAATATTGCAATATTGACCAAGTTTATAGCCATACCATCATAATACAGTGAAATGTCATGAACATTAGTATATCCTTCAAATGAATATACCATAAATGGAAAGTTTTATCCGCCCCTACATGTAATACACTTACTTTACGATGTTGTAACTTGACTTTTACTCACAAGTTTCCAAATCGATTAGGTTCTTACATTCAATGATTTGTATTCCAAATTGTCAGCTCAATATACTTGATTGTATATACATGTTTATTGCATTTGGAAATGTCATATGCAGGGGCCCCCATGATCATTTGGGTTCTCAGTACCCTATTGGGCCTGTACCAAGACTTGGTTAGTTTTACAACCATGTTGATGTTACAAGTTCTTCTGGTGTGTCTAGTTGAGATGCATCTAGCTTAATGGTATGTGTATTAGCTTAAACCAATCTCCAATTCTTGCATCTATAATGTTATTGATAGAACTGCAAATATTTACATTTGGGCATTAGGAATCCAGCTATTCCAGTGCACCAGATGTTTCCTAAATCATTATTCCGGACTACTATTGTTGAAATCAATATGAACCATAGATGTCAATTCTCCCAAACCATTTCAACAGGCTCTTCTAATTCCATCCTCCTGCACCATATATAACTTCTTGAATCATATTTGCTGTTATTCTGATGCATTTAATTCTTTATTCCACTGCTATACATCCTTACATACCCCAACTATTTCTGGAATCATTTATTCTGTTACATGTAATCTATCATAGACCATATAGCCTACTGTAACCTCCTGTAATACCAATAACACCAAACAATACAAACTACCCCAGAGCCATTTCCTGTAACCCCTGATAATATACCAGTAATTTGACAACAATATACCAGTAATTAACCAATAGCACAACTTAACTATTACCAGAATTCAACTGTACCACATGTATTATGTGCTGCAACTTGTGGATTATACTAATTGTTTATCACAGTTACTCATTCATTTGCTACTGACATCTCATTTTGCATATGTAACATGTACTCATTTATCTCTAACATGGTCGGTTGGATAACTCTGACAGGCACAGACACACACTCCAACATGCTCACACTCCCAACTCTAACATATTCACCTTTAAAGTTCTGCCATGCTTGGTCTCACTGCTCTGACATACTCTGGGTGTCCTCTCTAACATGCTCACTCTCGGCTTTCTTACAATCTGACTTCGATGGAAGCAATCGGGTAGCAGTGCATCTCGCTTCACTGCTAGCGGTAGCTGTGGAAGAGGCTTCGCCAGCAGGGGTGGGACTGATTTTGCTAGACACAAGGTAGTAGCAGTGGATCGGGCTTCGCTGGTAGGGGTGAAACTGGCTTTGCCAGTAGGGGTGGATCTAGCTTCACTGGTAGCAGTGGATCTGGACTTGCTGGAAGCACACTGGTAGGGGTGGATTTGGCTTTGCTTACTCAGTTTTAAAGCTCTGACATACTTGATCTCACTGCTCTGACATGTTCACTCTCACCTCTCTGACTATATGGCTTTGCTGGGGGCAAGCAAATTGCAGTGGATCTGACATCTCATGTACGGGTGAACTTGGCTTCGCCAGTAGCAGTTGATCTGGCTTTGCTGACACGGATGAAACAAACTTCGCAGGGAACACTTTGTAAGCAGGGGATCTGGCTTTGCTGGTAGGGGTGAAAATGACTTTACTGGTAGTGGTGAAACTGGCTTTACTGGTAGCTGTGAATCTGGACTCCATGGAAGGACACAGGTAGGGGTGGATTTGGCCTTGCTTAAACACTTCCGAAGCTCCAACATGCTTCATTTCACCGCTCTGACATGCTCAATGTTACCTCCAACAATCTGGCTTTGCTGAGAGTTGATAGAGGTGGACTATATAGAACACCTGGAGGAATAATCTGAGAGTAAAATACCGGATGGTGATAATGCTGATGGCGGTGATAGTGATGGTGCTGCTGGCAATGGAGATGCAGGTGGCGATCGAAAATGGGGGTTGATAGAATGTATGCAGTACAAGAAATCTGTTTCATTTTGTAATTCAATATTAGACATGGTAATACTCATTTATCATTACCATAACACATCCCTTGTTGCCAAAGTGCAGGGTATGCAGTCATAACCTATAGCAAGGAACCACAACATACTGGTAGAAAGGGTACTATATTTCCATTGCAGTTTCACTAAGGCTTGTCCTCAAGTACCAACTGCATCGTATATATGTAGAACATATGGCCAACAAGGTCAGGAATGACTATTTACTGAAAAATCAAAATGCTTACCCTGGGAGAGTACACTCACATGCATTCAAGAATAAAGTTAATCTTTACTATCCATCAAGGATTCGACTTCCTATCCTGTCCATGTGCATTGAGTAGCAGCTGACAAATATTCCTGTTTTCATTAATCAATCAGAATAATCATAACAATCAGGTAAACAGTAATCACAAAAATGAAGATACTGGATCATCCATATTGTCATCCATTATTAAACAAGCTAATTTGGATTATCAGCAGGAGGTCGTTTTTCTAGGGCAGGAATGTCAGGACAATATATTACAAAGTAATCTGGTTCCACTGCTATAGAACCAGAGCCATACTAATACTGTCAAAGTATACCCTTTGTTTCTAAATTCCTGAAATCCCACTGGGGATTTGGTGTCACCATTACTGCAATAGACAACAGTCAAGCCTCCATATTAAATTATACAAGTCACACTGTATATTCCTCCATGTACTTCTAGTATTCCAGCATCAGCAAAAAATATTTCCGTCCGGGTAGAATAGCTTCATTGGAACTGACGCGCTCCGTCAGAGGTGCCAGAGACACCCCAGTGGCGGATTACTCCGTGCCCGGAGTCAATTCAACGCGGCACATTCCATATTGCCCTCTGATCGCTGTTTCACCGTCTCTTCTCGTTCTGTCGGTCTCCTATTTTAAACGATCACTCTGGCGTTGTGGCCAACTCTTACCATACATTGCAATGGGTTCATTGGGTACGCGCTTGCATCGGGATTGCAATGTGATGGGTGACGCTGCAAAAATCTGTCCTTGCGTTCCTTCTACCTGCGCGCAAAATGCAATTATCTCTGCACTGAATATACGGGATCGCAAGGCGATGTGTGACACTGCGAAAATCTCTCCTCGCGTTCCTTCTGCCTGCGCGCAAAATGCAATTCTCTCTTTACTAATTATTCACATCATTCCAAGTCGCCAGATCTATGTGGCTATTGACAATCCATCGCTTGTTCCGTCCATCTCCTGTCTTACTACTAGTTGCTATGTCTGGAATGACGTGCGCCGAGCCGACAATATTTCCCATGCTGAAAACTTGCATAGCAACGGCTGCCAGTGCTTTTCTCACTTGTACAAATATTGAGACGGGATCCAAGTTACCCGAGGTTTGAAGTATTGTGGTAAGCGCCAGGGCTAACCAGTACTCAATGAAAGCTCCATTCGCGTGTAGGAGTTTGATTTTGATTAGTCGTTGCAGTTACCATGGGAGACGCCCATTCAGTGCGCTATAACACCTACCCGGGCGTTCTTGACCCATACCCAGTCGTCCCGTCGATCCCCTCCGCGTCAACTCTGGCTTCCTGTGCATCGACACATCTGAGATATGCGTTCAGCATCTACACCCTCAACTTCAACCTGAATAGCATGGTAAATACAGAGCTCCATTGCATGCAGTTTTTCATCCGATATATACGTCTTGTTACAACTCTCATGCTTAATACACTCCCGCATGCCGCTGTATATTGCCACCCGGTGCATTGCGTCTTGTGTATTGTTGAGTAATGCTCTGAAGTCTTTGATCATAGCATCAGGATGTTTTCCATCAGGGCGGTTTTGGGGTCTCATGAATTCGGTCTTTGCATATGACTGGGAGCCCAGGGGGGCAGTCAGATCAGCACCGGAAGGGAGGACTTTGCAGGAGGCAGCGCTGTTCTCCCGATGCTGAGCGTGAGCTTGGAGATTGAGCTCTCTGATTTAGCAGCAGAGAATGCGACGCTGAAAGGTGATTACTTGCGGCAGGTATTTGAGATTGTCATTGGAGGCGTTCCAACCATCCTTGAGGTTCGTTTTATATGCTTGTTTATATCTCTCGGCAGAATACCATTGCAAGGCTCCGTATCGATGAATGTGTTCGACCCAATGAGACATCAAGTGGATTTTCGGAAAGTTGAAGTCGGCATCCACCTCCTTGGAAACATCTATCTCATGGCTAATATAATCCCACCAGACGTTCATTTCGCACAGCTTCTTGGACAGTGTCAAAGTTTCAGCCTTTGTTTCCTCATCTTCCTTTCGCTTCTTCACGAGTTCTGTTGTCAGGGCATTCGCTTTGGTCTTCACCTCTTTACTAGCTCGCCCAGGTAAGAAATCATCTTTGAAGGTATGAAACCAATGCAAGGCATCCTCGATGTAGCTCAATGTTGCATCATCGTGAGATTTATATCGAGCATACATAGAGAATTCCAACAATGCCAGTGTGCACTCAATTGCGCGATTGAATATGGCACGCTGAGCGGGGCTTCTGCCTCGTAGAGACTGGGTTACAACTCCAAGCTGGTACCTGCTCAATTCTTTCATCTCCTTCCCATTCCATTGAAAAACTTCCTCATATGACTTATTTTTTGGTGTGAGGTCGTGGTAAGCAGGCAAGGATAACCAGATTGCATTGTACTTGTCAAGCCGTTCGTGTGTCTTCATGAAGTGGAAAATCCACTTCTGGAGGTGGTCAAGCATGCCGATCAGCATTGAATGGAGGAGGTCGGGCTGCGGGAGGTCACTCACGATACAGGGAATATGTCAAAACACGTTGAATCCTTGGTGGACATGGCGGGACAGGAGTTCAGCATCGGCTGCCTTCGTGTTGGCATTGCTGAGCGTTCTATATAAGTTGTGCTCCCGCCGGGGGTGTTGCTTGTCAGAAGGGACATAATCCCCAAGTTCGTTCTTTGAACATTCACACCAAAAACAGACATGCTGCTCAAGACGATGTAGGTCGATATACTCAGAGCAATCAGCAAGCCATGGTGCTAAAACCGGTTTGCAATGCCTGAAGTTGCCTTCTGCACAGAGAATGTTGTAATACCCACTCTTGGCGTTGGAATTGTTTTTAAAGGTGAGAGGCTGAAGTACCCGCCGGAGTACTTTGTTCAGCACCTCTCAGGTTGTTTGCTGCTGCTCATCCAGCCGCTTCTGAGGAATATTGCGGTTCATGATTGGAATCGGCAGGAGAGTGACCATTGCAATAGTGTGCGTTGAGGGCATCTGGCAGATCTTCGAAGATAGATTCCCAATTCTCATATATAGAAGCTACTCTTTCTTGTCGCCAGCAAAATTTGAGAGATGTGTTCCATCGGACATGAAGATCAAGGGAGCCAGTCTATCCCCCAGTCTGAGCCTTGCCTTAACCTCGATTATCACATTATTATCCTCGAGTATCTCTCCTTACCTGTGTCTCCCACCAGCAGTCCGCAGTGTGCATTTCAGTATAGAGGTGTTTCAGTGGCATATCACTGTTAAAGCAACGCTGAGGTGCGTAAATGAGATGCTCAGCATAGGCTGGCTGCCACATCAACCATCTCATGCAGTTGATGATGTCTCAACTCCAGTATTTGATAGGCCGTTAGTGATTGTCATTCCATCTCATATCCTCCAGAGTGTGTAGTTCCCACTCCCCGAGACCGTGATCATCTGGCATGCTAGCCACGAGGTTCTGGACTCAAACTCCGTTTTTGAACCTTGGGAAATGCAGAGCGGTCTTTTCTTCCTTCAGCATGTTGTCATAGTACATTTTCATACCCTTTTTCTTAATCTCACACTGGATATATTTCTACTCTCCATGCGTCGCAAACAGGTAGTAGGGATTGTTTTGAAGGTTCGTCTCAAGGCAACCCTCAGCGTCGCGTTCCCATGGCTCAGTAATGTAATCAATCAGCAGGCCGCCGGTGACAGGGTATGTTTCTGTCTGCGGCAGAGAAGGTGGCGGTGGTTGAGACTCTGCGTCTGCGAAGTTTTCAACGTGTTCAAGGTAGTGAAACGCGTCCAAGTCTTTGACTGAATTATTGTTAGTGTGGAAATCACGACGCTGAGCGTGTTCAACGCATCAGGGCGCTCTGTGAACAGTCAGATTCTTTGCAACTTGGAGGTGTTCAGGATGGTGTAATTTGATATGTTTAAGTTACCAGCTGTCTGTGGTGAACTTCTATCGGCATGAAAATTCGGGGCAATGGAAAGGGGTCTTCTCTGGCATTGTCGATGACAGGGGAGAAGTGGAATATTCACTGTAGAAAGGGACGAAAGTTGGAGCTGGGCCTGAGCAGTCTGGTTTGGGTATAAGCTCACGATACTCGAGAGATCTATTGAGCCTCAACACCATCACGCCAGGAGTTGCAAAAACACTGCATGTGCGATATGCCATAATACTATGAATAAATAAAAAATAAACCCTGAGCAATCCAAAAACCTTGTGACGCATGTAATAATCAATGCCTGAGATAAATAGATTAGAACAAAGGAAACAAACAAGCCCACAACCCTAACCCAAACGAATGAAACACCTCCACGCGTGCCTTAAACAGTGCCTGAGATGAATCGATTACAGCAAAGGAAACTCACAAGACAAAAACACGACTCTAACCCAATCACATGCCTCCTCTACAACATGAGAACTGCTTCACTCCTCGCCTACCGAGCCATCCGGGCGCGCCTCAGGTCGAGGGACATCAGGGAGAGGGACATCGGGGAGAGGGACATCCGGGAGAGGGACATCCAGGAGAGGGACATCTGGGAGAGGGACATCCGGGAGAGGGACATCTGGGAGTGGGAAATCAGGGAGACTGTCACCACCTGCCGATTCGCCGAGTAGCTGCTGCTCAACATTGACATCCGAGGTGTTTCTGGCTGCCTCAGCTTCTCACCGAGTTGGCGCCGCTGGGCGAGGTTTTTGCAGCGTCACAAGCCCCAAAATCTCCCACTCACTGAGGGTATGAGTCTCCTGAGTTCGTGGTCGTGGGGGAGGCTCCGGGATTGGTGGCTGTGGGGCAGGCGCTGCAGGTTGTGGCCATGGGGTATGCTCGCGCATCTTCTGGCCTTGCTAAGGTAGCACAGTTGGCTGATAGTCTACCATGGTATCAGCATCATCAGTAGATGTATTTACCATCTCTCCCTGGCCAATCGTCTGAGGTTCTTTGCCATCATCCTCATCATTATCCTCCTCCTCATCCTCATCCTCCTCCTCATCCTCATCCTCCTCCTCCACCTCCTCCTCATCTTCCTTCTCTTCATCTTCCTCCTGTTCATCTTTCTCCTCATCATTGTCACCATCCCTTTCCATATCCACATCGCCGTCTATATCAACGCTGTCCGGTGCGTCCACATCATCCTCCATGGGCATATCCACATCAGAATCAAGTTGTGAGTCATATTCACTATCCGACTTCTCTGTAGAGTCAGTATCATCATCTGAGGAAATTGACACAGTGGGCGATGCTTCTGGCTCTAAATATACCCGGTCAAGTTAGCCCTCGGTGTCCGAGTGTGCCTCATACCGTTCCTTCTACAGCTGCAAAGCAAAGGCACAAGAGATATCATCTCCCCCTGGGGTTTGTTTAACAATACCTTTCTCTTTAACGTTTCCCTTCCCCTTCCCCTTCCCTTTCCCCTTCCCATCATTTGTTCCCTTCCCATTCCCGGTCCCTTCTCACCGCTGTGCGTGTCCTCCTCACCCTCGCCATTGTCATTGTCATTGCCATCGCCAGGACGGCTCCTTCCACCGCTCAGCACACCGGGATCCGCTCAGTTCTCATCATCATGATCCTCGTCGGTTATCTCATCCCAATTCAGGGGTCTAACGACCAGGAAGTCACCAGGCTTGTACTACTGGCAGCTTGGTGGCTCAATCTGTGCCCTGAGATCATCACTACTGTACCAAGAGAAACACTTGCCAGTGCGTTTAACCTTTCCCGAGCTGGTTGTCTGGGGATTGGAGAGACCGGCTTGATCCCTTAAGGCACGGGGATTGTGCCACCTCCAATTGTTCGTTTGATCGCGGGAATTGTGAAACATTTGCCCCATATATGAGCGGAACGCTGGCCACCACGACCGAAAAGGTGAACTCCTGCTCCTGCGGTGGGGCCACATCAGCTGGAATTGTGAAAAGTGGCGAGTCATCACTGGATCAAGAAACATTATATCATAAAAGAGGTCCCAGGCCCTCTCATCCTTGACACCACAAACATTGTATATCCATATGAGTCCATGGATGTGTTCGAAGATAAATTCCTTCAAATGGTCCCGATCCAACGACTGGCGTCAATTTATAACCGATGTCGGCATTTTTGCCTAACCAGTTGCTTTCCCCTTTCATTGGTGGCTGCCCTTTGGTGCCATCGCTGCGAGTTGAAAATGAATCTACATCCAAAGAGTTAGCATTATGATACAGTTGAACGTAGCGGAAGCAAGCCCAGAGTGAACATAAAAAGTTGTGTAGGTTATCGGGTGTGTTTTGGAACGAAAGGTGTTCTTTTGTGCATGTCACGTAATGTCGAGATAATTCAGGATGCTGGCTGTGTGTTGAATTGCTAGTGGTGTGTTTAATATGGAATGAGAAGAGAATTGAGGTGTAGGTGGGAAGAATAGATATATATACTCGAGTTTCTACAATTTGGTTCATATACTGCGTTTTATTGGTTAATGAACACAAAACGGCCCAGCCTTTATCTTGCATAACCACCAGGCACATCATAAATGAGGAGCCTCGAGACGAGATTTAGTACACGTGGTGAGGAACGTTTGCGACGCTGGGTGTTGCTTTGGCATCTCATACCACATTTACCGCTCAGACCTCATGCATCTCGGAGCAAACTGAGTAGTTCTCAAGTTGTCCCAAGTGTGCAACCATCCAACATGGCTACCAACGCCTAGCAGTGGAAGAAGCACACGCAACTGCTCTGATAGGATAGAGAATGCGTCATTGTTTGCTTTGCGATGCTTTTAGCTCTGCCAAAGGGGGATTTTCACTGGGAAGCTGAAGATATACACAATCGATGGTTCGAGGTATTGTGCCAAGAACGAGAGCAATACAATAATAATCGCGCCAAGTTCGCATAAACACCCCTAAAGCGGTGCAAATAGACCTTCAGACGTTGCTGTAACTGTGAATATCAATGCTCAGTTTGATCTAAGTTTAATCTGATGGCAGTTAACCCCATCATTGAATGCTTTAGAATGGATCTCGTCCCCGACTATTGTCAGGGTTTAGAGTCTAGCGGGGTCTACACTGCGCCACCCTTTTTTGTCGAATCCGGTCATGGTCGCTCAAATAGGAGTCTACCTCGCCTGCTGTTGTATATGCATGCAGAGGATATTCTTCTTACCTTCTTAACGTCGAACATCTATATCAGATTATGCCTTCCCAAAGCCCTCACCAGGTCACGTCTCTGGTCGTACGAAATGTTTGAAGTCTTGCCAATCGTCAGAACCATCAAAAGCGTAGGCCATCGGGGAATCCTCAACTACCATCTGCTAAGAGACGCATTTCCGTACTGGCTGGTGAGAGCAATTCCTCTCAAGGAGGGAGTTGCGTACCGTCTACAGTGCAAGGTCAGAACTCCACCCCCTCATCTTTGCTGAACAATTCACGCGGTGCAGATACCTCTCAACGCGTGACTTCTACCCCGTCCGCTGCACAGCGACGGTTAATAATTACTCCAACCGCCACACCGGGTAGAAGCAGTTGTAACACACCAGGTCCGAGTGGAACCATACCGACAGACTCAACACATCGCGTTGTATCCAGCCCTGCATCCAGCATTGGTAGCACACCCACTCCTCACAGCGGTCTTGAAATCCTGCCTACCCCCATCCTAAATCCAGATGCCCAGGCAATGATTACAAATCCACTGCGAACGTGAGCTACCGAAATGAATCAGAGACAGAGGCAGTGGCAATTGCAACCGCAGGCGGTGTCTACACCTCAATCATTTATCTCCAGCAGTCACAGAATTCATCGATTTGGTCACTCAGACATGACGCATCTTGCATTTGCAACGGGCCGACTCATGGAGCTCTACATGTGGAACAGACGGCCATTTATGAGTCCGAGCAACTTGGAGATGGCAAGTTATGCAACGCGACGCGTTGCGAAAGCATTTGCTGAAGCCCCACACTGGCAGATAATAGAGACGTACTGGAACACTGCTATGCAGCAAAACAACATGTGGTCCATAGCATTCAAGGCATGCACAAAGGAGATCTTCAAAGAGGTATGATGAATCAACTACCCACGGTGGATATTACATGCTCAAACCAGTACCAGGTTCGGCCACAAGTCAATAAGGTTAAATCCCGTTTTATTCAATCAGCAAGGCACAACATTGCAGAGCATTATGATCTCCACCGCTTTGAATTCGCCGCAGAGCGTTTGGAATTGACTGATTCCCTTCTGGCAGACAATAAGTATCTTTTTCCGGTAGCAGAGCATCTGGAAGGTGGTGTACGCGGTCCAAATCCCCTGCAGAGAGATTCAGAAGCTGATAACGAATGGCTAGCGTCCACATTACTTCCTGGCGGAACCAATCCCGCGGTTTATCTACGTCAAATTCTATCATCGGGCGAATTACCGCAGTAAGTATGCTGATGGATTTTATAATTCCATGATTAACGACAGGGACAGTTATATACCCTCGCCACTAATCATGCTTACATCCACCGCGCTGCGCCATGCTCTCCTGGAGAGGCAAAAAAACAAAGGTGTTCATTCAAAAGGTTCCAAGTCAAAGCTGAAAGCGGACAGACCGGATTGGTCGAACTACTTCAACCACAAGAATGACGGTGGTAAGGTCGCATCCTGCTGCAATGGGTTCCAAGTTATTAACCTCGTCTGGCGTTGTAGACAAGTATACGGTCTTGCTGAATACCTGGGACACACTACCGGAGAGCTACCAACAGAGGCTGTATAACAACACTCTTGCTACAGTCAAGCGTCAGATCCAACAGGCAGAGAACCTAACGCCTGCCGTGGTGATCAGGGTGGAAGCAGCACGTGTTGACAATGGTATTCTTCTTGATCATTTGGCCTCCGAAGTGGCGCTTGAGGAACCTGAGATCGGAAGCACTGACCCAAACATCCCGATAGACAACAAGGGCACAGATGACAAACATCATTTCGGGATGCCAGGGGGTAGGGGGGATTATGCAGATGAAGGTGATGAAAGCGACTTTCGCGATGCCATCCCCACCCCCAGCCGGCAATGACGGCCCGTGACGGAACTGGGGAGGTTTATCCTGGGAACCAGTGATGTCGAAGGGTATGAGGGCGAGGATGGCGACAATACTGATGCGGATGAGGAGGAAGAAGTATCGCAAGCCGATAATGGATCAACGCAGAATGTGGAGGACTGAAGGCATAGTACTAGAGAGTGTGTAGATTGGACTGTATATTTCAGCCCTGTAAAATAGTATAATGGCGAAGCAAATGCAACGGCAAGCGAGGTATCCATAGCGAAGACTATATTGGAATATATGACAAAATCTCTAATCTAAACATATATGGGGCGAATGCAGTATTCGGTATATAGCAACAGGGGAGAGGTATAATGTGCTTATCGGCCGAAGAAAGGCATAAACATCGCCAGGCATTGTGTGAACAGCTACAGCATAACTGCAGCCCCTGCGAAGAGTGTAACACACGTGTCGTTCTGATGGTGCGTATAGCAGGCGCAAAGTAATGGAAGTGAGTATGCAATGCGATCCGTCGCCTGGGCGACGGGGAGCGTGAAATTCTCCGTCAGAAGGTACGAGGTTCCGTCAGAGGTGTCAGAGCCCTCCAGAAGAAACGGGTGTTTCAGAAAGAAACTACATCAGCAATATGTAAAATGGTTCGGAAGTCATAACTCAACAACTCAGCTATTCCGCACAGCCCCACCGATTCTTCCAGAAGCTCCCAGACGCTCCCAAACAGAGTGAATGTAAAATGATGTGCTTCTGAGGTACTCTGAGAATACTTCAGGTGCTCCTCAATGCTTCTCAAGTAGCATAACAGAATACAACAATATTCTAAAGAGTATGAAGTCGTCTGCAGAATGCTATAAAATCATGCCTTTAAGTTCGTAAAATTTTGAAGCTGCTGGGACTACGACACTCATCTCCAAGACGATTCCGGTGCACCTGGAGCCAGACTCTCCAGGAGTGATAAATATATAATGTGTATATCAAATAGTAAAATTCGATAATCTATCTCACAGCTATACACCTGAATCAGGCATTCTAATCTAAATTAATATACAGTCCAGTAGGTATCTAAATCAACATGATTATTTACAAGCCATTCGCTATCCATGCCTCCCAATGCAGCATTCTCCCGCACCAACTTCGCCGGCCCAACTATTGCTCCAATGGGTACAATATGCATTTTATTCATTTGTTTGACAATCTAGATGAACCCGTCAACACAATCAGCCCAACCATGAAGATCTTTGAACTTCGTTGGAATCACCACTGCGTATTTTTGAGCTTGAGGACATAATACCCATTGCTGCGTGATTTTGCACCTCTTAGAAATAGTCGATAATGCTTTCCCGACTGGCAGGCGCTCCAGAAATTGGAGGATCTGATTCGGTGGAGTCCAGCTGAAGTATAATAGAGGAAAACAAGGAATTCGACCTTCGAAGCAGTTATCGAGGTCATTCTCTTCAATTTGCGTATACTGGACCCTGATGTTTTGAGCTTCAGGCATGATCCCTTGGTTGGCATTGGTATATTCTACCTTACAATCAAGTCCCAGATGCTCAACAGAAGTCCAGTTGTGAAATGGTTGACGGTAATACAACAGCTCATTCTGGAGTTTAATAGATATACTATCGTTGAGTACATTCTGATCGTATCCGAGGACATGTCCACTAACTTCGGGTCCCCAGTCCTCATCAATTTGCGCACAGAATAGCTGTCCGAAGTTGGGAATTCCGAAATCTTCTGATGCATTTCTGAGTGAGGTTAATTTGATACTTCTGCACACTCTGCCGACATGCGTTTCTCTCAAATGATATACCTGCTGTGATACCGGACGAATAATGGGCTCATCCTGGATTGTTTGGAAACGTAACAGATGGGCTCTACGTGTACTTCACTGTTTATCGGTAGAGAACAGTAGGTTGAAAACTTTTGCAGAGTCAATATCGTACCAGCCTTCGAGTACAAGATATGACAGTGTCTCCTCCATATAGTCAAGACCAGTAGACCGGTCATTGTGCTTGAGCATTTTTCGAATGTAATTGACTTTGTTGCTAGATCGATATGCCTCTTTCACATTGGAGATATGTAGCTGTTCAGAAATATCAGTGGTAAAATTGTCACCGGAACCCATTTGGTGAATTGACTCTGATATATGCCTTACAAAATGTATCTTTGGATATCCGAAATGTATCATGCGCTGTTCAATGGTTTGCCGAAGCTGCTGAATGCTGATTGTCTCCCACCATGCTTCAAACTCAATCCAACAGATGGAGAATTCTGTCTTAAACTGCTTCTGTTCATTCGAGGTGATGCCATAAATCTCTCTCTCCAGCTAGTTAGTGACACGCTCCATATCAGCCAAGCTCCAGGTTGTGGCTTCTGTCTCAGCATCTGATAGGCGGATCCGAAATTTCAGTCGCTTGTCAGCGGTGAAGTCTTCCACCCCATAAACCTCGTCTTTGGCGGCAGTTTTCTTAAGGGCAAGTTCTTTGCCGAATTTGCTTTGGGACCAGTTGCCTTGATCCCGACTTCCTACAATAGTTGTCGCTCATGACGTTGTAATAAGTTATCGAAAAGCTTGCGTTTCGCAGGTATCACTTGATGGATTTCGCGCTCCGATCCGTCATTTGCCTTCTGACGATCATCATCTGACCAAGTGGTTGCCGATTCTTGGGCTCTATTCAGGCGCACCTGAAATATCCTACGTTTTGTTGTGGAAACCTTTTCAGCCGCATATACAAGGGCCTCCATTGCAGCACGGATCGTATGAATCTTTTGTTCGTGTAACTGATGGGATTGCATTGCCAACAAGTCATCCACTTTGGTCTTCGCAGACTTCGACATTTTCTCTTCTCGAAAAATACCTTTCTTCTGGTGAAATCGCTTCAGTACATCGTCTAGTGCTTTGAGGGATAGATCCAAGTGATTTTGTTGGCTAACACGGGGAGAGAATTCACATGATGCCTGCACTGCTCCCATTACCATTTCATAGGAGGCAATTTCCGCCGCAGTTTTCCTGTCATCTTTGGAGCAGTCGAGAATTGGAGCGCAATTAACTGCCAGTGTTCTTATCATTCCGTGGATCTGTTTACTTTGTCAGGTGCTGCTTTTCAGTGAATTGAATGGTTTTAGAGAAGTGCTGCAGGCCAGGATATTGTGGAACCAATGTGAGTCGATTGTCTAATTGATCCTTGACATTTCTAGCTTTCAGGTATTTGAGCAGCCAGTGCAATAAGTCTTTAACTAAACCCAGGAGCAGCTGATGCAATTCATCAGGCTGCCAAAGCCAGTAGACATTGCAGGGAGGGTATTGCCAGAACTGGTTGTGGATTGGGTGGACACCTACAGTGTACAGAGCATCAATATTATTGTCCTCCAGCAGCTTGGGGTAAATATGTTGGTCTCATGAGTTATCGAGTGGTCAAAAAGTTCAATGCCCCATCGGCGCACCTTTAAGAATTTCACACATCGGGCTTGAGCCATGTGAGACTTGAGCAACCATGACTTTTTCCGAATAATCCCCACCCAGGCACCCAACAGAGGGAAACATTGTTGCTGGGATCCATCTGCACAATCCCATTTCAAGCCAGGGCCAGTGATGTCAAGATGACTAAGTAGAGACAGCACAGTTCCAACCACGGAATGCCATGCTTCGTCAATGTTATCGGCACCATTCGGTGGACATGGGATCAGCCCGACAAGAATCTAGGAGCGCTTTGTTGGTGTGCGGCGGAGATCTTTTCAAATATTACTTATCGCGAGATCCAGCAGCCAGGCATGCTGATCACCCGAAAAATTAATCAAGTGAGTCTTGTCGGATGCACATATGAATGCCACAATTGTTGCTGCTGCAGGAAGTTGATTCTCTGTATCCCACCACCAATCGCCCGTGTTCATCTTGCTGTAGATTCGATGACCCTCAGAGTCACCGAGGCGCACCGGGTCAAAATCGAGGTGCGCCTGAAATGGGAGATATGCCAAAAGAAACGGGATACATCTGGAAATATCTCTGTAATATCACATTCCGAAGATATGTGAGTCATCTTCAATCCTACTGTCATTGCCGAGCTCGAAATCAAGTTCAGAGAGGAGCTTTGGTAGGGTATCTGCTCAATGGAATCATTCAATTTTGAAGTTGTTCAGTCTACGCGTGAGATGTTGATTAATCCAGGTTTTTGTTTGCTTGCTAAATGACTGACCCTGCTGAAAGTCGTGTGTGGACCGAAATGGATGCCATGAATTCCATAGTTCTGAGTACTTTCGATGCTTGTTGTACAATCCAGTTGCTTTGCCATACACTTTCCCCCGTGCATTTTCCACTGCAACTACCTGCCAATGAGCCTTTGTCTTGGTTGCATCAGGGGTACAGGTGAGATCTGGCTACTGAGAGTCAATAGGTTCTTCGTTGGGAGTATCATTCGGCAGTGGTGCACCCAGTACGTTGTCTAAGATTAGATAATTAATTGACAGCTTGTCGATGGCCATTCAGGTGCTCCTACTGTAGTCAAACCATGATGGCTCAGGGTGATCCCAGCCGGCAGGTGGTAGAATCCCATTGGGTAATAGCCCTTCATTCATCGATATTGCGTGATATTGTTCATAGTGAGCTTCCAGGTTCTCGTTGCATAATTTCTTTTTGCAGATAAATTATTTGACATGTTTCCGGCGAGTGTTGACCATATTTGAGAAATGCTCAGTGTTCTGATGAATATCGATGATGCTTCAGGGGGTGTGGTTTGTTGCTGGATTTGAGCCTCAGGGATATTTGTTCGAAAGCAAGCTAACTCAGGTTAGCGTATTACTTTCAAAGCCACATCACACCCCACCAAATGTAGAGGAGGGGTCAAACAACGTCACCTCACCATCAGTTTTCTTAACAAACTAGGATAATATCTACTGAAAATCGTTCGCTGAGAAAGTTTCTTTTGACATCACTGCGATCAACGTTTAATACTCTTCATCAGGTGCTACTACAATCAGCCTTATCGTATACTATGTCATTGCAGCATTTTGGAGAGTATTTCTAAGCTCGAGCCTCAAGTAGCGGATCACATCAGCTCAATACAATAAATGAATAGGTAAGTTGCCTAGCTGGCTGTATGCCTGCTCAATGATCATCGAGAACTGATACGCTGGTAGGAAGTTTTTGTCAGTAACGATCCTTGACCGGTGGGTGGATCCCGAGGAGACAATGAAGTTTGCACCAGGAGCTCAAAAGAAAGCAATCACTGTTGCTGCTCGACTAACAGACCTTATATTGAATGAAGTAGAAGGTTATACAAATACATTTTGAGTGTAAAATGCCCAGTCATGCTAACCTTCCAACTGGATATGGTTTTTGTTGGTTTCCGGCAGATATCAGGTCGAATCCCTTCTATGATCTTTACAGTCATGAACTGAACAAAAGTGAGCTTCTATCGAAGTTCTGAGTATACGAATTCGAGCATATAACAATAAAAAGGCAGAATGTGTGTGACTATAATTTCTTTTTCTCAGCCGGGTTTCATGGATCAAAGGTGTAGTGAAACACCACAGTTTGTGACAAATAAGATGGAGATAAGAGGCCTTCATTCCGCCGAAGATCACTGCTCCCTTCAATATTCTCAACTATACTCTGCTTCATTCGAAATCACCAATTGAATTGATAATTTGTTAACCACCATCTTTTGTTCACATATGATGTCGACGAATGAATCTCCACTGAAGATAACCAATATGGCTCCATTGGGTGGGCTGTTTGGCTCATAACAACACTCAGAAGACAATGTGGGAGCATCTGACAATAATACTGGGGATACACCGTGTAAAGACACTCAATTCAGGCAACCCCCGAATCAAATTCATCCTCCACCGGGGTATAGTTACCCACCTTCGCAGCCACCATTTCCAGGTGCTCCCCAGTTTTACCACCCTGCCCTACTCAACATGACACCAAGCTCGCAACCAAGCTCTGGAGGTGCAACCCAAGGATATCAGAGTTATGGGCCATCATGGCAAGGATACGACTTCCCCCAAGTTGGCTGTGGTGGACCTCAAATGTTCCCCCCTCAGCAATTCACCAGGCAGGGGCTGTCATCTCAAGGGACACCTCGAGTGCCTCCAGCACTGGCTGCAAACCATCCAGTCAATCAGCCAACATCGTCCTCCTCTACTCCATACAAACAAATGCCCGGCGGACCTGGGACACCTCCCATTAGCCTCCCAATAGAACAATTTCAGCCGGCTGCGGACCCATGCAGGACAGATGTGGCAGTGATTGCGGATTTGCCCCCATTACCAGAGATTTCTTATGACAAATTCAATGCAGCTGTTAAGAGCGATGATTCGTCGGATGTGGGCGGGGCTGAAGGCAATGCCCCAATTAGCTTGAAGCAGACGGAATTCTGCTTGGAGCAATTTGCCAAAAGGATGGGGCAGCCAAACTTTAGTGCCTGCAACAGGTGGAAGAAAGTATGGGTGGCTGGGTGTCTCGAGAAGAACCATAGGTCTATTATTCTTGGACAGAACCGTCTGAAACAGTTGCGAGATGGGCCCCTGCGCTGGGAGATGGTGGTTTCAGATCTTTTGGAGACTTTTGACACCTGGCTGCCTTTGGAGAATTTCGATAATGCCGAATGGATTCGGCGACAATGGGTGGAGATGTTTTTGACGAAATGTGCAAGTGAGGTTCAGGAGGCGAGAAAGAACGGAAGGCAAGGGAACAAGTGACCCGCTACGGATTTGGGAGAGTGCACGGGTAAATCACCGAGAGGTAACGTCCCAGAGTTGCCAAATACAATATTCTTGGTTGTAATTCGTCGAGTGCCGAACGGCAACAATCACCAATCATCCAGCATGCAATTCCAAGCTTTGGACACAGATATGAGGCATTAGGAGGAGCTGAATGATTTCATCGAAAAAGATTGTAGCCTGAAAGAACTACACTGTCTGACTGCGTTATACAAATGCAACTTGACGCAGGAAGAATTGGACAAGAAGTATATGGGATTTTACGCACCCGGGCAAATGATGAATGACCCTCTATATGGTCAGATATCATACAACAGTTCCCTTTCAAATGCCTTCTAGTTGAAACTGGGACACAATGTGAACCTATTTTGGATAGAAATCAAGGCAGCGACAGGGAAGGATATTGCGGAGCAGGTAATGAGACCTGCGAAGATAATCCCTGCTACCTTCGTTCCGGTTAGTTATGCCCTCTGCTAATCAGTATACTTAGACTTCGGAGGGATTCGATGAAAATGAACGAGTGGTGAATGAGAAGGCAGATGGGAAAGAGATTGATACTATCAATGTAAGTTCTGATTGAGTGAATAGAATTGATTATATACCACATATTATTGGGTCCAAATGCTTGGCTGTGAAATACCTAACGTTGCGATGAAATGCAGGAGCGCCGGAGTTTGAGCCCATCTACCCAACTTACCTCGGAGCAACTGAAAGAGATCATTGAGGACGAAAAGAAGACCGACCAAGCTGCAAGAGAGGTTCAGGAGCAAGTGGAGGATGGCGAGGTGGTCCTCGATCCAGATAATGCCAGTGCAGTATTGAGCACTGTTCTCAACACAATCAACAATGAATTTGAACATGAGTGTCTTGATGAGGCGGTCAAGCTGCTGAATGTCCATCCTATTCGCCAATCAACAGATGACCGTGTTCCAGGCCACAAGTAGTCAATTCCAGGCCTGCCGGGAACTAGGTTTCTGGCGCACCAGGTTTGGGCCATCTGGTTCATCGTGAGGAGATGGGTGTGGGATGCTAATATGCCAGGAGCACTGGTGGCGGATGAAATGGGTCTTGGAAAGACTTTCACCTTGATTGCTGCGGCAATGATTTGCAAACTGCTGACTGAGAAAGTCGTAATGGGTTTGCCATTGTCCATTTTATGGGGGAATACCCTTGAAGAGTGGGTGATTTTGGCGGACAACAACTTTCCGGGCATTGTCGGTGAAGAACGGGAGTGGTATCCACTCCAGAGATTGAATTCTGTGCCCCGCCACCTGTGGGAAATCCAGATAACACCGCCTCATGGACATCTAGCACTTATATCGGCCCATGAACCAATCATAGTGGTCACAATGCCCGGGGTTGCAGAGACCTTCAAGACTGTCATCAACGAGATGACACATGGAACCGATTTCAAACTTGTCAACTTGGTGCACGCCCAAAATGCGAATATCACCCACGAGGATCTGAACACCAGTATTGACGAACCGGATAACTGATGGAATATCCACCTTGTGTCCTATGATACCTTGACATCTAGAGCGAAACGATCAATTAATGGCCGACTCTCACACTGTTCCTGGAGTCTTGGGATTTTCGATGAGTCACATCAATACAAGACGAAAAATAGCGTGGGCTGGCAAATTGCGACAAATGCGAGAATTGGATTCAAACTTCAAATCACTGCAACTCCGGGATTCCATTCACCCTATGACTGGTGTTATCAAGTGATGTGGATGTTTTCAGGTGCGCCTGATGATCGAGAGGATGAGACTGTGATGGAAATGCACTGCGCCAATGCACTGTATACCGCAGTGAACAGTGTGATGCATGCTATCCGAACTGAGGACCAGGACGCTCAACAGGATGCGGCACCCCGGATGAGTCCAATAGCAAAGCCCTGGACGATTAGGAGGTGGACAGAATTGAAACTCGCGAATGGGAAACCATTTGTTCAGATACTGAAGGAGAATGCACACCTTGTTGATCTCGAATGGAATGAGGACGAGCAAGCTAAACTGCAGACCCTTGTCGACAGATACACTTCACGGGGTGCTTCCGGAGCGTGGAGGGTTCATAGATCGCGCCTGGCATGCTTCTCATTTGTATTGGGAGACACCGAAGATCGGAATGACATTTCAGGACAATGGTACAATAAATGGCCACTCGATACTTGGGTGGATTCTCCGATTTTCCCATGGCTGAGAGACACATTTGTGCCAATGCTTTTCAACGAATCTGCGGATTATCCCGAGCGTGACAACAATGAAGCATCAAATGAGGGGCTCCTGCATGAACCCGAAAGTCTTACAAGCACCTTGCCACTTGCACCTTCTCCTCCTCAAAAGGCAGTGCTATTTTCTCCTTTGCCTGGCCAAGTTCGTTATTTGAAGTGGTGGCTCACAAAGTGTTTTGGGGACAATTTGGATACATTCTACATGTTTGCGGACATGGGCAATGATGAGCGCAAAGAAATCCAGCTTAAATTCCAAGAATCCCCAATCCCTCTGTGTTTGTAACTACACCCAAAGTGGGTGGGACAGCCGCAATCTCACAGTAGCAAACCGTGCGGTAATAACTCAGAAGTTCTGGGTATTAAATGAGCTGTGCCAGGCATTTGCATGGATTGTCCGAGTGGGGCAAAACAGAGTTCCACAACCATGGCTACTGAACACTGGACGCAATGGCTATGATAATAGAGCGAGTGATCTCCACCAGCTCTCAGGAGTGGCTCAAATGAGAGTCCTGCATGGTCTGATGAACCGAGCAAACATCATGACAACAATGATATATCAGATTGTGGAGTGTCGTCAGGACCATACGAAGCGGCTTACAGAGCATGGAGACTTCGTGCCGTCAGATGGTGAAGATGAATGATAATTCTCAGGGCAGTGAAATCAAGGTATGCCTCTTTAAACATTCAACCAACACAATCTCACTGACTGATGCAAAATAGGCAAATGTAATGAAGAATAAGGCGCAATTGAGGAGTCCAGGAGTATTGGTAAGAGTTCGATTCTATTTCGTGTTACATGATTATAGTGAAGAATATGAGGTGATGGCAACAGTAAACAGACATCTGGTAAACTGAATCGTAGTCTCATTTGGATGAACCAATATGTGAAGAAAAGCAGGTGCGCCAGTTTAATGGTGGACCAAGTGAAATTCCGCGCTACCATATATTTCTCTGTGTGAGAATCTGTGCAGCTGTAGTCACTGCTCATCTTCATCATATATTGTCCATGGAATTGTGATTCCAAAAATCTGCAAACGAGATCTGTGTTTTCAGGTGCCCCTGAACTTCCAGGTTTGATTCGAATTCCTGGTTGCTTGTCTATTTCAGGCCCACCAGATACTAGAGTCACGAAAGAATTCAGGATATTCACTGTATCATCAATGTTGATTATTTTACAGTCCATTGCACAAGAGAATCGCTCTCAACTTCTCGACTCTCCTGAGACAGATCCAGTACAGTATATTTCTAATCATCCAGGGATAGACAGACTGTCTAAGCGATATCGAGTTGATGTATCGTATCCTGAGACACAGCACGCGGATTCCGCGCTTACCCGAAAAATACAGCCGAGTATTTCCTCGCTCAGGAATGAAGTTCAGGCACACCTCAAATCCACTCTCCTGTCGAGGTGGATAGCCTCAGATTTGACACCGCACGCATATTCTATTCACCGGCCAATTTTGACCAGCAGCCACTCATTATTAACATATGATCCCACTCCAGGCACGCCTCTGAAACGTGAATACCCACTTCACATTGTCCTTCAACGATTCATTTTGCTCCATTCCAATCATATTTTCTCCTTCCTGAATGCTTTGAATCTGTGGTTGCCAGCACACACAGAGTGTCATCTTTCAGACACTAAACTTTAAGGTGCAGGCGCGGCTCATACCGCTCGGCCTAAGCTAATATCTGAATCTATGCTATATCGGTATGTGAAAGCAGCCGCTGAATTGCCATGACTGTTATGCTCCGTGTCAACCTATCCGTTGGAGAAAGATGTCCACCACACGCTTACCGTTGATGCCCAGCCCTGGGCGATATGGATCGACACTTAACTGGATTTTGACTGAGATATATGTTCGGACCTTCCATTTCCAAAATCCTAAAATAGCTTCTGTCATTCGGGCTCCATAATCGAGCTGCAGCTTGAGAGAGTGAACCTCAAAAGGCAGCTCCTGCTCAGCGATTCTGCAGATGACCGGCAAATCCCGCTCAGTTGTATACCACACTTCCTCGAATAGGCTTAAATTCACAACGCTTCTAATGCAAACGTAACTACATTTTGACTAACTTGTATGTTTGGGCTGCCAGAAACCGATAACTTAATATAGATTATGAATCGATTTCCATCAAGAGAACTTGAAGAGATAGAATCTGAATGCCAGTCTCAGCTCAACGGCTCAATTGGTGACCAGCAAGCTCCCGCCCACCGCATATCCTGAACGCCTGAAGCTCGTAACAAATCATAAACAGACGATATCTGATTTCCGCCAATGTCCAATCCCAACAGTCCCTGAAGAACAAATTGTGATGAAAGCTCGAGTAAAGAAAAGGCAGTTTCTCAGAGTACAAGTAACTGTCAAAGTCAGGCGAGCCTACAATCCCAGCCATTACATTAGATTGAATCCTGCATGCAGATTCAATGCTCTCTGCACCTCAATTGGCCGGAACTCCATGCTGTTATTTGTCTTTCCGCTGTCAGATGAACCCTCATGATGCATTCATTTCGTTCTTACAAGATATGATGCGCAACATCTTAATGTGAGTGAGAATTAATGACCCATTGGCTACCAATCTTGGAATTGACGACAACTGGAATCGATTAAATTACCCCAGAATCTTCATCGTATTTTTGCCATTCTTCCTCTATGTTCAATCTCGCCTTTGTAATCCCAAATCCTCCGTCTTCACTTTCACTTACTGCATACATATTGAGATTCAGCAGACTCGGACCGCTGAATGTGAAGTTCTGCACATAACATAGCCTAATCGACCGCTAACTTTGCTGCAGAATCCTAAAACAACAGAATATCATCAAAATAGGGTGTCCTTCCGACTGGTATACCGCATTAGGAGATTCATATTTATCCACTATCAGCAACAAACTCAGTTTGAACCCATGAAACTTCAACTGTTGCCACTCACCAAGGCCCCAACTTTATCCTCCATCCAAATTCTGCAAGATTCTTCAACACACCGACAATTGTGTGCCACGCGGTCACCACTCAGATGATCGAACTCGAGGCATAAGGACCTACTATTGGCGGAGTCATATGCAGGGGCGATCATAATCAACCCATTTCTCAGTATTCCATATGCCCGGCCCTGAGAGTTACTTAGTGGTACAACCATGTCAGTGTCTTGAGTTCTTCAGGTGTGTCTTGTTCAATTCTAGGTAAATTGGCTTAAACCAACCTCCAATTCTTGCTTCAATAGCGTACTTGGATATGAGTGCTAACATGTGGGAATTGGGGGCAAGAAGAATCCATCTAATTCGATGCACCTGGCGCTTCCGAAATTGCAACAAACAACTAGCATCAGCAATTTATATATAAACCGCCAACATGTCTTCCAGACTCTTTCCAGACATGCCTCGAATTGCATCTTGCTCGACTGCGTGTTACTTTGTTGCCCTGTTTTCCCATTATTCTATTAAACTTTGTACTATATTTACCCTTATACACTTCCCTCCATATTTCCAACTTCACTTCATCAACCATGGAACCTACAGCCAGCCAGGTGAGGAATCACTATTCACAGAAAAATCAAGAAGCACACCTTGAGAGAGCACTTGCACGTGGATTGCAGAAGAGAGCCAATCATCATTGCCAATCAAATGTTTGAACATCCAACCCAGCCTTCGAGTATAGTGTTGGAGATAGCTAATGTCCGGGCTATAATTGTGATGAAGCAGGATGATGACGATACTAATCAGGAGATCAGCAATGATGAAATTGAAGACCCTGCAGAGTCTACCTTGTCATCCAATATCGAAGAAGACGATTTGGACATCCGGCAGGAGGTCCTACATGTAGACCAGGTGCGCCATGATGAGACAATACGAACTACAAGGGTTCCACTGCCAAAGAAACAATGCCATGCAGATATTGTCATTGCCCGCGCTCCACTTCCAAATCTGCGACAGCCAGCCAGGGCAATAGCACCACCATTGCTCAAATGCCAAAAGTCAGTCATCAACATATCATGCGAGTCTGATGTTGTACAGGCGCTCCCGCTTCCCAAGGCCGGTGGAGACCAGAATATTTCTCAACCAAATGCCGGTGGAGATCACAACATTCCTCAACACCAAAATGCTACCTTTGAGGTAGCGAAAAGGTTCATGGAGGCGATCGTATTCACAAAGACTCCCTGGCCAATCATTTCCGATGGGAAGTACTCGATGGTTGACGAAGCTTGGAAACTAGCCATTGAAGCCCAGGATCGTCAGCGGGCATTAGCAGGTGCTCCTGTAGATACTCCAGCTGTGTGTCAATTGCCCGGTGGTCCATGTGTTAAAATCGATCCCAAACCCGAGAAGCTGTAAGTGTATATTCTGTTTTCTGCTCATCGATTGGACTTATGATGATACTAAACCTCGAAACATACATAGTTAAAACTAAAGATCAATACCATTCAAGGGCGATTGGCAGATAAAGCTCGTCGAACGATTGTCCGCAGTTACAGATTAGATTTACGATCAGAGACTGAGCTTCAAATCCAAATTAAGGAGCTCTTGTTTAACGATGCTTATTTCTCGAAGGTCATCGATGATACGAAGTCTTGATTCATGCAGATCGACGTGCTTGACTCAATCTACCATCAGTTTTTTTTCACCGCCAATAGCTTGGGGTGACAACCAACTACATCGCAGTTCTTTCAACCTCTGACACTGTAGACATTAGCGCTTGTGGCCGCAGCTATTCATTGTGCGCCATCTGAGTATGCCACTGGAAAGAAGGTTACAGTTATGTTTTCTCCAGATGAATATCGAGGTAAATTTTGCCCTTTCATGGTGACATATTGCATTTCTGCTGAAGCCATTGCACTCATCAAATTCAAATTAAACATGGTGGGACTGCTTCATT